>OKIR01000002.1_pt1 | contig 132134 bp, 122 predicted proteins | sample 1612941 | NCBI WGS metagenome assembly OKIR01 (sample SAMN04436824, study PRJEB24849) | human gut metagenome | biome: human gut; feature: NICU; material: stool | host: Homo sapiens | place: USA: Saint Louis, MO | collected 2011-07-14
CTCCTGAAAGCAAGGGCAGATTCCGGAGGAATGATCGTGGATATCTGGAAGGACACGGATCAGATCGTCGAGGACCTCCCGAGCGACCGGAAGTTTTCTTTTAAATGCGGCGTCAATATCATGTTTGGGTGCAATAACTTCTGCAGTTACTGTATCGTCCCCTATGTGCGGGGCCGGGAGCGCAGCCGGAAGCCGGAGGACATCATAAGGGAGATTGAAGGCCTGGTACAGGAAGGAGTCCGGGAAGTGATGCTGCTCGGGCAAAATGTAAATTCCTACGGGAAAAATCTCGATGAGCCGGTGAGCTTTGCGCAGCTTTTACAGAAGATCGAGCAGATCGAAGGGCTTGCCCGCATCCGGTTTATGACGCCTCATCCCAAAGATCTCTCTGATGAACTGATCGAAGTGATGGCTTCTTCGAAGAAGATATGCCGTCACATGCATCTGCCGGTACAGTCCGGAAGCAGCAGAATCTTAAAGAAAATGAACCGGCATTACACAAAAGAAAGCTATCTTGCGCTGGCGGAGAAGATCAAAGAGAAAATTCCGGGGATCGCGATGACCACAGACATTATTGTAGGATTTCCCGGGGAGACGGAAGAAGACTTTGAAGAGACACTGGATGTGGTAAGGAAAGTGAAGTTTGACAGTGCTTATACGTTTGTCTATTCCAAGAGGACGGGGACACCGGCGGCCTCCATGGAAGATCAGGTGGAGCCGGAGGTGGTGAAAAAAAGGTTCAGCCGGCTTCTTGAGGTGATCAAAGAAAGCTCCAAGGACAACAGGAAGGACGGAATCGGGAAAGAGGAGGAGGTCCTTGTAGAAGAGAAAAATACCCACGAGGACGGCATGGTCACCGGCCGGCTTTCCAACAACATATTAGTACATTTTAAAGGGGACGAGAGCCTCATCGGACAGCTCGTCCGGGTAAAGATTACCGAAGAAAAAGGCTTTTATTATATGGGAGAACAGGTAAATGGCTAAATTAACTCCAATGATGGAACAATATATGGCGATCAAAGAACAGAATCAGGACTGCATTCTGTTTTACAGGCTGGGAGATTTTTATGAGATGTTCTTTGACGATGCACTGACGGCTTCCAGGGAACTGGAGATCACACTGACCGGAAAAAACTGCGGCATGGAAGAACGGGCCCCCATGTGCGGAGTCCCGTTCCATGCGGTGGATTCCTATCTCAATAAACTGGTGGAGAAGGGATATAAAGTTGCGATCTGTGAGCAGGTGGAGGACCCGAAACAGACGAAAGGGATCGTAAAGAGAGAGGTCATCAGGATCGTGACTCCGGGAACAAATATTTCCCAGCAGAGTCTGGAAGACGAGAAGAACAATTATCTCATGTGTATTTTCTGCAGCGACGACAGTTTCGGACTGTCTGTGGTGGATGTGACCACGGGAGATTTTCGTACCACATCCATGGATGAACTCCACAAAGTTGTGGATGAGATCTTTAAGTTCGCCCCTGCCGAGATCATATGCAATGACGCATTTATGATCAGCGGTGTGGACATAGAATTTATAAAAGATAAGCTGGGCGTCTCTGTTTCCAATATTGACCATTATTATTTTGACGAAGAACAGGGGGAGGCCGCCATCAAATCCCAGTTCCATGTGGGTAATTTAAACGGTCTGGGCCTTTCAGACCATCCTATGGGAAAGATTGCCACAGGAGCGCTTCTTTTATATCTGCATGAGACTCAGAAAAATGCGTTAAATCATCTGATGTCCGTCTCTCCGTATGAGACAAGTGAATATATGATCATCGACAGTTCCAGCCGGAGGAATCTGGAACTGTGCGAGACGCTGAGGGACAAAAAGAAGAAAGGTTCCCTTCTGGGCGTGCTGGATAAGACGAAAACGGCCATGGGAGCCAGGCTTCTGCGCAGTATGATCGAGCAGCCTCTGATCGACCGAGTAAAGATCGAGGAGAGGTATGATGCGCTGACGTCACTTACCAAACAGGCCATTGCCCGGGAAGAGATCAGGGAATACCTGAATCCGGTCTATGATCTGGAGCGTCTGATGACAAAGGTCAGCTATCAAACAATAAATCCAAGAGATATGATCGCCCTGAAAGTATCACTCCAGTGGCTTCCGCCGATTAAGACGATTCTTGAAGAATGCGGTGACAGCCTGCTGTCCGGCCTCAGAGAAGATTTGGATACGCTGGAGGACGTGGCAGGACTTTTGGAGGATGCCATACTGGAGGAGCCTCCGATCGCAGTCAAAGAAGGGGGCATTATCAAGGATGGTTTTTCTGAACAGATCGATCAGTTAAAGCGCGCCAAGACAGACGGCAAACAGTGGCTGATGCAGCTGGAAGAACGGGAGAGGCGCGCTACCGGAATCAAAACCCTGAAGGTCAAATTCAATAAGGTGTTCGGATATTATCTGGATGTGACCAATTCCTACAAAGACAAGGTGCCGGAACATTACATAAGGAAACAGACGCTCACCAACTCTGAGAGATATACAACGGAGGAGCTGAACAAGCTGGCAGACACGATTCTCGGGGCTGAGGACAGGCTGTGTGCGCTGGAATATGAGACCTTTGCGTCTATCAGGGAAACTCTGGCAGGAGAAATGGAGCGGATCAAGAAAACCGCGGGAGTCATCGCATATCTGGACGTACTCTGCTCCCTTGCCTGTGTGGCAGAACAGAACGGTTATGTGAGACCGAAACTGAACACAAAGGGCCTGATCGATATCAAAGAGGGCCGGCATCCTGTGGTAGAGCAGATGATGTCCAATGATATGTTTATTTCCAATGACACGTATCTGGACAGTAAACGGCACCGGGTTTCCATCATCACCGGGCCCAATATGGCAGGTAAATCGACTTACATGAGACAGTCGGCGCTGATCGTTCTCATGGCCCAGATAGGCTCCTTTGTGCCGGCCCAAAAAGCCAACATCGGCATTGTGGACAGGATCTTTACCCGGGTGGGTGCCTCTGACGATCTTGCCAGCGGACAGAGTACCTTTATGGTGGAGATGAGCGAGGTGGCGAATATTTTAAGGAATGCCACCAAGGACAGCCTGCTGATTTTGGATGAGATCGGCCGGGGCACCAGCACTTATGACGGTCTGAGCATTGCATGGGCCGTGGTGGAGTACATCAGCAATCCTAAGCTTTTAGGTGCCAAGACTCTGTTTGCCACCCATTACCATGAACTCACGGAGCTGGAGGGCAAAATCGGCAGTGTCAATAACTACTGCATCGCCGTAAAAGAACAGGGTGACAACATTGTATTTTTAAGAAAGATTGTGAAAGGCGGAGCAGATAAAAGCTACGGCATTCAGGTCGCCAAACTTGCAGGAGTGCCGGATATGGTCATTCAGAGGGCAAAAGAGATCGTGTCGGAGTTAAGCGACAGTGATATTGTTTCCCAGGCACAGAAAATTCAGGTGAGCAGTGAGCCCCAGCAGCTTTCCCTGTTTGCAAATGACAGTGAGCCGATGATGGAGCACCCGTTTATGGCGGAGATTCGGAAAAAGGATCTGTCTTCCATGACACCGCTGGAAGCGTTAAACTATTTGTATATTCTGCAGAACAGGCTTAGAGAAGAGGAATAGTTATGGCAGAAATTCAGTTATTGGATCAGAAGACAATCGACAATATTGCGGCCGGGGAAGTGATCGAGAGGCCGGCTTCCGTGGTCAAGGAGCTGGTGGAAAATGCCATCGATGCAAAAGCCACAGCGGTTACCGTTGAGATCAGAGACGGCGGCATGACTCTTATGAGGGTGACGGACAACGGGTGCGGTATTCCGAAAGAGGAAGTGAGGACAGCGTTTCTGCGCCACGCGACGAGCAAGATACGCACCGTGGAGGACCTGGTATCCGTCTCATCCCTGGGATTCCGCGGAGAGGCACTCTCAAGCATCAGCGCGGTCGGACAGGTGGAAGTCATCACCAAAACCGCGGGGGCTTTTTCCGGAGTTTCTTATAAGATTTTTGGCGGAGAAGAACAGGGACTTGATGAGATCGGCGCTCCGGACGGGACGACATTTCTTGTGCGCAATCTGTTTTACAATACGCCGGCCAGACGGAAATTTCTGAAAAGTCCGGTGACCGAGGCGGGATACGTAGAACAGATTATGGTGCATATGGCATTGAGCCACCCGGATATTGCGTTTAAATTTATTCATAACAGCAAGAATAAGATGTATACGTCGGGAAATGGAAATGTAAAAGATATCATTTACCATTTATATGGCAGAGATGTGGCGGGAGCTCTCCTGCCGATTTCGTTAAAGGGGCCGACGGTCAGTGTGGACGGGTATGTGGGAAAACCATTTATCTCCCGCGGGAACCGGAATTATGAGAGTTATTTTATAAACGGCAGGTATATTAAGAGCAAAATTATCTATAAAGCCATTGAGGATGGGTATAAAACGTTCACCATGGCCCACAAGTATCCGTTCGTATGCCTGAACATAGAAGTGGAGCCGGAACTTCTGGACGTCAATGTACATCCGACAAAGATGGAGATCCGTTTCCGCAACGAAAAAGAACTGTATGAGCTTTTGGCGTCGGGCATTAAGGAGACGCTGTCTCACAGAGAGATGATACCGAAAGCAGAGCTCGGAAAGCAGAAGAAAGAAGCAAAGCCTGTGCTTCCGGAAAAAATGCCGGAGCCCTTTGAACAGGTGAGAAGAGAAGAGCGTCACGAGGAGAAAGCAGCAGAATATACTGCTCCCGAAATTCCGGCCGGACCACAGGGGACTCTGAAGAAATATGCTGCGAAACCAGAGGCAAAGAAGTCTGTTTTTGCCGGAGTCAATTATAGAAACGATGACGGGAAAGAAGATTTACAGCAGATGACACTCAATGAAACCTCTCTTCTGGATGAGGAGGCAAAGCCGGACCGGAAAGTGATTGGACAGCTTTTTAAGACTTACTGGCTGATCGAGTACGAAGACCAGCTGTTTATCATGGACCAGCATGCGGCACATGAGAAAGTGAATTATGAAAAGCTCATGAAGAGCTTCAGAGAAAAAAAGATTTACAGCCAGGGAGTGGAGCCGCCCTACGTGGTAACGCTGTCTATGGCAGAGGCAAAAGTGCTCGAAGAGACAAAAGACATCTTTCAGGAACTCGGATTTACGATCGAGGCGTTCGGAGGCAATGAGTTCTGTATCCGGCAGGTGCCCGCAAATTTATACGGCCTGAAAGAGAAAGAACTGTTTATGGAGCTTTTGGACTCTCTCACCGCGGATGGGGTGAAAAAAGATCCGGAGATGATCACGGATAAGATCGCTTCCATGGCATGCAAAATGTCGGCGAAAGGAAACCAGAGAATGTCTCTTCCGGAGGTGAGAAATCTTTTAGACCTACTGATGGAGTGTGAAAATCCGTATACATGTCCCCATGGGCGGCCGACGATGATCAAGATGAGCAAGTATGAAATAGAGAAAAAATTCAAGAGAATAATATGAGTTTTTTATCACTATTGTTGGTTTGCAGGGAAAGGATGGGATTATGAACGATCAAGATTTGCTGGCTCTGGCGAAACGGGCCCGGGAGTTTGCTTATGCGCCCTATTCCGGGTTTTTGGTTGGCGCGGCTCTTTTGTGTAAGGACGGGACCGTCTTTACCGGGTGTAATGTGGAGAATGCCTCTTACGGCGCGGCGATTTGTGCGGAGCGCAATGCCGTGAGTACAGCCGTGGCTGCGGGATACAGGGAGTTTGAATCCATCGCCATTGCGGCAGAGGGAGACGGATGTGTTTATCCGTGCGGCATTTGTCTGCAGGTGCTGAACGAATTTTCGAAGGATCTGCGGGTGATCTGTCAGGACGGAGATGACTTCCGGAGTTTCCCACTGAAAGAACTTCTGCCGAAAGGATTTGACAGCCTATGAAGCCGATGATCATATTGACCGGGCCCACGGCAGCGGGGAAGACAGAGCTGTCCATCAAACTGGCAGAGGCAGTCGGCGGAGAGATCATTTCCGCCGATTCCATGCAGGTCTACAAAAAAATGAACATTGGGACTGCAAAGATCATGCCGGAGGAGATGGATGGAATCCCGCATTATCTGGTAGATGAATTGGAACCGGATGAGGAGTTTCATGTAGTCCGGTTTCAGCAGATGGCGAAACGGGCGGCAGAGAAGATTTATGAAAAAGGGAAGATTCCAATCGTCGTCGGCGGAACCGGTTTTTATATTCAGGCTCTTTTATATGATATAGATTTTTCAGAAGAGGATGCAGACCGGGGATACAGAGACAGACTGAAGAAGCTGGCAGAGGAAAAAGGAAATGGATATCTCCACCGGATGCTTGCGGAAGTTGACCCGGAATCCGCACAGGCTGTCCATGAAAATAACATAAAAAGGGTGATCCGGGCATTGGAGTTTTACGAAAAGACGGGAACCAAGATTTCCATGCACAATGAACAGGAGAGAACCAAGGAATCCCGTTATAATTTTGTCTATTTTGTCCTGACTCATGAGCGGAAGATTCTGTATGACAGAATCAACCAGCGGGTTGACCGGATGATAGAGGCAGGGCTGATCGATGAGGTCAGACAGCTTGCCTGTGAGGGGTATACAAAAGACATGGTATCCATGCAGGGGATCGGTTATAAAGAAGTTTTTGATTATCTGGAGGGGAAACAGGACCTTGCAGAGACCGCAGAGCGCATCAAAAAAGATACGAGGCACTTTGCAAAGCGGCAGCTCACGTGGTTTCGTCGGGAAAAGGAAGTCACGATGATCAACAGGCAGGATTACCGAATGGAAGATGAAATTCTGGCATTTATGCTGGAAAAAATCAGAGAGAAAGGCATATGGGATGGATCAGTTAAAAGAATACTATAAAGAACTAGGTGTGTCCGGAGAAGTATATGACTATGCAAAGAACATTGAGTCATCGCTTTCCGAGAGATTTGCAGAATTTGATGCAGTGGCAGAATTTAATCAGCTGAAAGTGCTGAAGGCTATGAAGAAGAACCGCATTTCAGAGGCACATCTCGGAGGAACCACGGGATACGGATATGATGATATCGGGAGAGAGGCGATCGAGGGAGTTTACGCGGATATCTTTCAAACTGAGGATGCCCTGGTACGCCCGCAGATTACCTGCGGCACCCACGCTTTAGGACTGGCACTGAGCGCAAATTTAAGACCGGGCGATGAAGTCATGTCTCCGGTCGGAAAGCCTTATGACACATTGGAAGAAGTGATCGGCATACGGCCTTCCAAAGGCTCTCTGGCTGAGTATGGAATCACCTATGCCCAGGCGGACCTGAAGCAGGACGGCTCTTTTGACTATGATGCCATAAAAAAAGCCATAAACGAAAGGACGAAACTGGTCACGATCCAGAGGTCCAAAGGCTATGCCACCCGGCCGACACTTTCTGTCGGGAGGATCGGGGAACTGATCTCATTCGTAAAGGATATAAAGCCGTCAGTCATTGTCATGGTGGACAACTGCTATGGAGAATTTGTCGAGGAGACAGAGCCGTCCCAGGCAGGAGCAGACTTAGTCGTTGGCTCGCTCATCAAAAATCCGGGAGGAGGGCTGGCACCGATCGGAGGTTATATCTGCGGAAAGAAGGAGTTGATCGAGCAGTGTGCATACAGACTGACGACACCCGGACTCGGAAAAGAAGTTGGGGCATCTCTGGGAGTCAACCGCCAGTTCCTGCAGGGATTGTTTCTCGCGCCCACAGTGGTGAACAGCGCCCTGAAAGGAGCCGTATTTGCGGCCAACCTGTATGAAAGTCTCGGGTTTAAAGTGGTCCCTGACGGAAAGGAGAGCCGTCACGACATCATTCAGGCGGTAGAGTTCAATGACCCTGAAAAGCTGAAAGCTTTCTGTCAGGGAATCCAGGCGGCTTCTCCGGTGGACAGCTATGTAACTCCGGAGCCGTGGGATATGCCGGGCTATGACAGCCAGGTCATTATGGCAGCAGGGGCATTTGTCTCAGGCTCCTCCATCGAACTCAGTGCAGACGGCCCGATGAAGCCTCCGTATGCAGCCTATTTCCAGGGGGGACTTACCTATCCCCATGCCAAGTACGGGATTACAATGTCTCTTCAGCGGATGGCGGAAAAAGGGCTTGTGCGGCTGTGATGTCGGATGCCGGTTTTTTGTGTCGGGGGAATAAGAAAAACTTAAGGAAACCGTCATAGTTCCTGGGTATACAAGAAAAAGATCTTATGGTAAGATTTATTAATGAGAAATGTTTTTTTGCGTATTCCTTTGAGGAAAGGAATCTATGGAAAAGAGACATTACACAATCAAAGAGCTTCCGGAGTCTGAGCGCCCTTATGAAAAATGCGAGCGGCTGGGACCGGAGGCGCTGACAGATGCGGAGCTTTTAGCTGCCGTTTTAAGAAGCGGTGCGAAGGACAAAAGAGCCACGGCTCTGGCTGTGGAGATCTTAGGCCTGCATCCATATTATGAGGGGCTTCTGGGTATCTGTCATGTTACAATGAATGAACTGATGAGGATCAGAGGCATCGGCAGGGTAAAGGCAGTACAGATTCTTTGTATTGCAGAGCTTTCCATGAGGCTGTCCTCTCAGAAAGTACATAAGAAGATCAGTTTTCATACTCCAAAGTCCATTGCGGATTATTATATGGAAAAAATGCGTCACTTGAACAGGGAAGAAATGATTTTAATTCTTTTTAATGGGAAGAATAAAGTCATCAAAGAACTGAAGGTATCCGTAGGTACGGTCAATCAGACAGTGGCGTCACCCAGGGAAGTATTCCTGGAAGCATTGAAGTATGAAGCGGTCTATTTAATTTTGCTGCACAATCACCCTTCCGGGGACCCCACTCCCAGCAGGCAGGATGTATCTGTCACGAAACGGATAAAAGAAGCAGGAGAACTGCTCGGCATTTATCTGTCCGACCATATCATCATCGGAGACCGTTCTTACGTAAGTTTTAAAGAACAACAATTACTATAGCCCGATGGGCGGTATGGAATGGAGTGCTTATGAAGAAGGGACTGATTGGAATCGAGCTGGGCTCTAAGAATCTGAGAATCTATTCGAAAGAAAAAGACCAGATTCTAAGGCTTAAAAATGTCATTGCCCTGACAGAAGATTCGGAGACAGCAGCGGTAGGAAACGAAGCGTTTTCAATGTATGAGAAAGAGCCGCATCAGATACAGATTATTACACCGATGGTCCACGGGGTGATCGGCGATTATACGAATATGCGCAGGCTTCTTGCCCAGATCCTCAGACGTTATCTGAGGAAGTTAAAAAAATATGAATTTTACATGGCTGTGCCGTCAGATATCACCGGTGTGGAACGCAGAGCATTTTATGATTTGATGCTTGAGTCATTCCGGTCGGTAAAAGAGGTCAGGCTATGTCCAAAACCGATGGCGGATGCAGTTGGACTGGGCATTGATGTAGGGGCTCCCTGCGGCAACATGGTGATCAATATGGGAGCCGATACGACCGAGATCTCTGTAATCTCCCTCGGGGGCATCGTGAGAAGCCGCCTGGTAAAGCAGGGAGGCAGTCAGATCGACCAGTGGATGATCTCAAAGCTAAAGAGAAACCACAATATTGAGATCGGGATGAAGAGCGCGGAGCGGTTAAAGCTTTTGTATGCCAGAAGGGAAGAAGAAGGGAAACCTGCCTATGTAAAAGGCAGAGACCTTGTCAGCGGGCTGCCAAAGAAGATCCAGGTTCCGGGAGATCTGGCTGAAGAAAAGGTAAGAAGTTATGTCAACGACATTATTATCGAAGCCAAAGCCATGCTGGAAGTGATTCCTCCGGAACTGGCATCGGATATCATGGTGGAGGGCATTTATCTGTCAGGGGGAAGTTCCTCCTTTCAAAAGATTCCGGAGTGGATGGAGGATGCCATCGGCATTCATATCCGCACCGGGGAACAGCCGGAGGAGAGTGTTGTCCGCGGCTTGAAGACGATGATGAACAAAGATTACAAATACCAGTGAGGAAAGTGAAATGAAATTTCAGAAGAAAAATATGCGTTCGAGGCATTACCTGTTCATTTTTGCAGGGGTGTGCTTTTTGTTAATCGGGATCAGTGTTTTTGCAGGGGGTGTGCTGTCTCCGGTCAAAGCATTGGCCACAGGAATTTTAAGTCCTATGCAGAAAGGGATTAATTCCATCGGGAACGGTATTTTTTCCTGGAATGAAAATATTAAAACCAAAGAACAGCTGAAAGAAGATAACAAAGTCCTTCAGGAGAAGATCGATTCCCTGAAGATGCAGAACCGGATTCTGTCTCAGGATCAGGTAGAGCTTGAGCGTCTTCAGGATCTTTTGAAGCTCAAAGCAAAATATAAAAAATACAGTACGGTCGGGGCCAGAGTCATCAGCAAGGGTTCCGGCAACTGGTTTGAAATCTTTGCCATCGACAAAGGCAGCAAAGACGGCATTAAGAAAAACATGAATGTGATTGCAGACAATGGGCTGGTAGGCATCGTATACGATGTGTCTGATCATTATGCAAAGGTGCGGACGATCATCAATGATACCAGCATGGTCAGCGCCATGTTTTTGAAGACAAAGGATTCCTGCATCGTCAGGGGAAGTCTGAGCACGATGTCTGACGGCTACCTGGAAGTCGTATATATTGATAAGAACGCAAAGGTCAAAGAAGGCGATGAGCTGGTGACCTCATATTTGAGTTCTAAATTTGTGGAAGGAATCTCCATTGGTAAAGTATCCGATATCAAGCTGGATTCCACAAAGCTTACAAAGACCGCAAAGGTCACACCGATCGTGGATTTCAAGCACTTAAAGGAAGTCCTTGTGATCACGGACCTGAAAGAAAATGTTAATCTGGATGAAAAGACAAAAGAATAGGCAGGTGGGATGATGAGACTGAAACGGACTTTATTTTATATTCTATCTGTAATCTTTTGTTTCCTTCTGCAGACATCGGTGTTTCAGTTTTTAAAACTTGCCGATGTCATGCCGAACGTTCTGCTGATCCTGACGGTGACCCTGGGACTGATCAGGGGAAAGAAAGCAGGGATCGGCATCGGATTTTCCTGCGGTCTGCTGATCGATATATTTTTCGGTGACGTTCTCGGGCAGTATGCCCTTCTTTATCTGCTCATCGGCTATATCAACGGATGTTTCAACTCTTTTTTTTATGAAGACGACGTCCTTCTGCCGTTCGGGCTTTTAGTCATCAATACCCTGGCTTACAGCTTTGCGATCTTTTTCTTTTTCTTTGCACTGAGAGGAAGATTTGCATTTTTCAGTTACTTAAAAGATATTATGATACCGGAAGCGGTCTATACGGGGCTGATCGCGCTGCCTCTGTATAAACTTCTTCTGTTCATCGACGTACGCATCAGTGATTCAGAAAAAAGGAGCATGTTCTAGTGTTTAGAAAGTTACAAAACCGGGTTGAAAAATTATTGGCAAACAGGCTTCTGGCAATGGCTGTTTTATTTGCAGTTCTCTTTCTTGTACTGGTCTGCCGGCTGTTTGTCATTCAGATCGTTCAGGGGCAGTCACATAAAGAAGACTTCACCTACAAAGTAGAAAAGACCGTCAAGACTTCCGGTACGAGAGGAAATATCTATGACTGCAACGGAAAACTTCTGGCATATAACAAAATGGTTTATACGGTCAATTTTCAGAATGACAATAAGTTTAAAACGCTGGCTCAGGAAAATAAGACTTCTGAGAACTATGAAAAAAATAAGGTGATTTATGAAGTGATCAAGATCCTGGAAAAAAACAAAGATTCCTTCAAGAGCGATATTCCGATCGAGATCACAGGAAACGGCACATTCCGCTTTACGGAGAAAGGCTCCAGACTGGAACGGTTCAAGAGGGAAGCATTCGGCATCGGGACAGATACGAAGGGGCTTTCCAAGGAACGTTTAAAGCTCCGTCAGCAGCAGCTGAATGCCAGTGCGGAGGAAGTGTTTGAGTACTTAAGAAACGGGACTATGGGAAGTCCCGGGGTCGGGAAAATGTTTGACATCGATGAGAAGTATTCAGACAAAGATGCTTTAAAGATCATGTCTGTCCGATACAGCGCCTACTTAAGCCGCTATTCTCAGTATATGAAGGTGACCTTTGCCACGGAGGTGAGCAGCAGGAGTATCGCGGAGATCGAAGAACGCTCCAATGAGCTTACGGGCATCGACGTGAGCACCAAGTCCATCCGGGTTTATAAAAACAGTGAAGCCATGTCTCATGTGATCGGTTATACCGGTACCATCAATACCGAGGAGCTTGATGACTATAATAAAGGAAAAAAGGAAAGCGACAAAGATTATTATGCGATGGACGATGCGGTCGGAAAGGCAGGCATTGAAAAAGAGCTGGAGTCTTATCTGCACGGCAGCAGCGGCAGCCAGAGCATGATCGTTAACAATATAGGAAAGATCGTAAAAACGACTAAGACAGAAAAGGCAGGAACAGGAAATAACGTAGTCCTGTCGATCGACAGCGATCTTCAGGAATATGCATATAACTTGCTGGAGAGAAGAATCACAGGCATCGTTCTGTCTAAACTCACCACCTCTGATTCCAAGGGTGACAGAAGCAATATAAGGATTCCGATCAAAGATGTCTACTATTCACTGATTGGAAACAGTATTGTAGACATCACGGACCTGAACGGAGAGCGTGCAAATTCTTACGAAAAGAGCATGTATAAAAAGATTCAGAGCCTCAAAAAGGACAGTATTAAAACGATTCGGAAGAATCTTACGGGCAGTACAAAGGCTTACAAAGACGAGAGTGAGGAAAAGCAGAATTATGCTGACTATGTGTATAAGATGCTTTCCAGGAAAAAAGTTCTCTTAACCGGCTCTATTGACACGAAGGACAAGACATATCTCAGATGGAAAGATGAAAAGATCGGCCTGGGTGAGTTCCTCAAATATGCCATCAATAAAGAATGGATCGATATTTCCATGCTGGATCTGCCGTCCAAATACAGTGATACAGAACAGATCTTTGACGCGCTTGTGTCCTATGTGGAAGAACAGCTTGAAAAGGATGATGAATTTGATCTGACGGTTTGCGAACAGAAGATCGGAACCGGTGAACTCAGCGGAAGGTCTGTTTGTCTACTTTTGTACGAGCAGGGGGTACTGAATAAGAAAAAAGACGCAGGGACCTATCAGAGCCTGAAGAGCGGTTCCCTGGATGCCTACTCCTTTATACGCCAGAAGCTTTCAAAAAGAGAGATTACACCGGCCCAGCTCGGACTGGATCCATGTTCCGGCTCCATTGTGATCACAGATCCCGACACGGGAAAAGTGAAAGCCATGGTCAGCTATCCGGGATATGACAGCAATAAGCTGTCCAACGGAATCGACAACGACTACTACCGGCAGCTGGCCAATTCCACGGCGACGCCTCTTTACAATCAGGTGCTGAACCACAGAACGGCTCCGGGGTCCACTTTCAAGCCTTTGTCTGCGATCACCGCCCTGAATGAGGGAACAATTTCCACTGGCACTCAGATACAGTGTACCGGCGTGTTTGACAAGATCAGTCCTGCGGCCCACTGCTGGATTTATCCCAACGGAAAGCACGGCTACAATAATGTGGCCGGGGCATTAGAAGTCTCTTGTAATTGCTTCTTTTATGAGGTAGGATATGACTTAGGCATGACAGGGTCATCATACAGCAGCAAGAAAGGCCTGGAGGCTTTGAAAAAATATGCGACCAAGGTAGGACTGAATAAAAAGTCCGGCATAGAGCTGAGCGAGATGGCTCCGCATATTTCAGATGAGACCTCTGTGCGTTCTGCCATCGGACAGGGAACAAACAGCTTCACGCCGAGCCAGATTTCCAACTACGTGACGACGCTGTCAAATAAGGGAACTGTCTACGACCTGAGTATCTTAGATAAAGTTACCACATCGGGCGGAAAGACAGTGAAAAAATACGGTGTCAAGAAGAAGAGCAAACTCACGCTGAATGATGACTCTTACTGGGATGCGGTCTGGTCCGGCATGCGCAGGGTTGTTTCCGGAAAGAAAGGCGCTGTGACCAGTATATTTAAAGGGCTCAATGTGAAAGTGGCGGGCAAGACAGGAACCGCCCAGGAAGATAAGAAACGGCCGAATCATGCGCTGTTCATATCTTTCGGTCCCTATGAGGATCCTGAGATCACGGTCACCGCGGTCATCCCTTATGGATATACGTCATCCAATGCGGCAGCCGCGGCGAAGGATGTCTATAAGTATTATTTTGCAAATGATAAAGAGAAGGCGAAATTAAGGAAGGACAAGAAAGTAATTTCTGCGGCCGGTTCAGTATCCGATTAAGAGAGGTGAATATATATGAAAGAACCAGTATTGTTAAAGGGAAACAATTTTGGTTTGACGATTGTCCTGGATGACAAGATAGAATTTGAAGAACTGCTTACCATTATTGCGAAAAAGTTTGTGGAGGCCGCAAAGTTCTTCAACACCAAGACCCAGGTTGTGTTAAAGATCGAAGGAAGGGTGTTGAGTGTGGAGGAAACCGAACGGGTTCTGGAGACAATCTCAGAAAACAGCTCCCTTTCTATTGCTTATGTAATGGAAGGGGACCAGGTTTTGGAAACGAAATTTAAAAAGGTGATCGAAGAACGGTCAATCAGGCTGAAAGAGTCCCAGAACGAATCCCGGTTAAAAAGCGGAGGAGTCTCCTTCGGACAATTTTATCAGGGGACTTTGAGATCCGGACAGAGTCTGGAATCCGATGCCAGTGTGGTAGTCATCGGGGATGTGAATCCCGGAGCCACCGTGAAGGCAAAAGGCAATATCGTCGTACTGGGATGTGTAAAAGGCTATGTGTTTGCAGGAGTGGACGGGAATGACAAAGCTTTCATCGCTGCCCTGGAGATGAAGCCGATGCAGATTCGGATCGGCAGTTATATTGCGAGATCATCCGATCAGGAATCTGCAAAGAAGCGGCTGTTTGGAAAAAAAGCAAAGCAGGGTGACGAGGAAGCCAAGATTGCATTTGTAGAGGATGAAAATATTTACATAGAACCTATATCAAAATCACTTCTGAATGAAATTACAGCTTAAAACAATGGAGGAAGAAAACAATGAGTGAAGTAATCGTAATCACATCAGGAAAAGGCGGCGTTGGGAAAACAACCACGACGGCCAACGTAGGAACCGGTCTGGCAAAAGAAGGGAAAAAGGTTGTACTGATCGACACGGACATCGGACTCAGGAATCTGGATGTGGTCATGGGGCTGGAAAACAGGATTGTCTATAATCTTGTCGATGTGGTAGAGGGAAACTGCAGGATCAAACAGGCGATGATCAAGGACAAAAAATATCCTGATCTTTATCTTCTGCCTTCTGCACAGACAAGGGATAAATCTTCTGTGAGTCCAGAGCAGATGAAAAAAGTTGTGGATGAGCTGAAAGAAGAGTTTGACTATATCCTTCTGGACTGCCCCGCAGGGATTGAACAGGGATTCCAGAATGCCATCGCAGGAGCAGACCGTGCACTGATCGTGACGACCCCGGAGGTATCTGCGATCCGTGATGCAGACCGGATTATAGGGCTTTTGGAGGCAAATGAGATACATAAGATCGACCTGGTCATCAACAGGATCCGTATGGATATGGTAAAAAGAGGGGACATGCTTTCCAAGGATGATGTGCTGGATATCCTGGCTATTGAGCTGATCGGAGTTGTGCCGGATGATGAGAACATTGTCGTCTCCACAAACCAGGGAGAACCTCTTGTGGGCAGTGACAGTATAGCAGGAAAGGCTTATACAAATATCTGTAAGAGAGTTATGGGACAAGAAGTACCGTTTTTGGATTTGGATACCAAATCATTCTTCGAGAAACTTGCCGGTATCTTCAAAAAATAGGGAAGGGGTAGAAGAATGGGTTTGTTTGACAGCTTTTTTAAAAAGAAAAATTCGGCGGATGAAGCCAAAGACCGGTTAAAGCTCCTGCTTGTTTCTGACCGTTCCAATTGCTCTCCGGAAACGATGGAACTGATTAAAAATGACATTATCAAAGTGATTTCAAAATATATGGAGATCGATGCCCAGGGACTGGACATCCAGATCACCCAAAACGACGAGGAACACACAGGACCGGCTCTGTTTGCGAATATCCCGATCCGGGAAATGAAAAAGAAAAAATAGACATGGAGTGATAAAATGCTTAGAAACTACCGACTGCAAAACTACAATATAAAGCTGGTTCTCAATGTATTGGTGCTGGCCACATTAGGAATTATTTTTATCCACAGCGCAAATCCGTCTTTTGTGATGAAACAGGGCTTGGGTCTGATCCTTTGTTTTGCTGTCATGGCAGTAGTTTCACTGATCGATTATCAGACGTGGCTTCGGAGTTCCAATCTGCTCTATATCATCAATCTTTTGCTGCTGATCGGCGTTAAGCTGTTCGGAAAAGACGTAAACGGGGCAAAGCGCTGGTTTTCACTGGGCCCCCTGGGTACGCTTCAGCCGTCAGAACTCAGCAAGATCGTGATGATCATAGTCATCGCAGATTTCGTAGTCCGCCATGAGGATGATCTGAACGAACCGAAAGTATTGGGCAAACTTGCGCTTTTATGTGCACCGCCGCTGTATCTGATTTTAAAACAGCCCAATCTGTCCACGACACTGGATATCGTTTTTATCATTCTTGCCATCGTCTTTGTGGGAGGATTAAGCTCAAAGCTGATCCTTAGAGTTTTGATCATAGGGATTCCCCTTTTTGCAGTGTTTATATGGTATGTCCAGACACCGGGACAGATTCTTTTAGAGTCTCATCAGGTAGCGCGGATTATGTCCTTTTTAAACCCGGCAGCCTATGCGGATTCTACGGCACTCCAGACAGCCAATTCTGTCATGGCCATCGGGTCCGGCGGTTTGTTCGGGAAGGGATTCGGGTCGAATACGATCTCGGATGTCTCCGCCAGCGATGTAAATCTGGTCTCAGAACGCCAGACAGACTTTATATTTTCTGTGGTGGGAGAAGAGTTCGGATTTTTAGGATGTCTTGTTGTGATCGGACTCCTGGTTCTTTTAGTAGCCCAGTGCCTGAATGTGGCCCGGAAAGCCGATAATGGAGCAGCCAAAATGGTAGCTGTGGGCGTGTCTGCCTATATGGGATTCCAGTCTTTTATCAACATTGGAGTCGCCACGGGAACTCTGCCCAATACAGGACTTCCGCTGCCGTTTATCAGCTATGGCCTGAGTTCACTCTTGTCGGCATCCATTGCCATCGGCCTGCTGCTGAATATCTATCTTCAACGCAAAAAATATTAGGAGGAACCTTTATGAATGTAGGATTAGTTGCGCACGATGCGAAAAAAATGCTGATGCAGAACCTCTGCATTGCTTATCAGGATATTTTGAGGCGGCATACGCTGTACGCCACAGCCACCACGGGAAAGGTGATTGAGGAAGTGACAAACTTAACGATTCACAAGCTTCAGGTGGGACATTTCGGCGGCATGCATCAGATCGGAGCGCTGATCGAAAACAATGAAATGGATCTTCTGATCTTTCTGCAGGATCCGGACAACAAGCAGAGGACACAGGGCTTCTATGACGTACTGAACCTTTGTGACAAACATAACATCCCATGTGCCACCAATCTGCCGACGGCAGAGGCTCTGATCATGGCCCTGGACCGGGGGGATCTGGACTGGAGAGAGATGTATACTCAATAGGCTGTCACATGGCAGTCTTTCTTTTCATTTCTCAGGGCATTTACTTGAAATCAGGAGGACAGAATGAAAAAACGAATTTTATGTATATGTATGACGGCAGTACTGCTCATTTCTCTGACCGGGTGCAGCGCGGCGGATACACTGACGCAGCTTTCCGTTACTTATGAAAAACATCTGGAGAAGAATCAGGATGAGCTTAGGACGGAGACTCTGGGGGATAACTGGAAGTCGAAAGGAGCCTATGTAGGCGTTATATCCAGGGAGGATGCCGATACAGAGCAGTATTCCGGAGTGAAAGAAGCGCTGCTCGTCAACAATACGACAAATCAGGTGGTCGCTGCGCAGAAGGTATTTGACAAGGCCTACCCTGCGAGTATTACAAAAATCATGACGGCCCTTCTGGTGTTGGAAAACTGCAGGCTCGACGATGTTGTAACCATTGATAAAGATATCACCTTCGATGACCCGGCAGCGGTGAGCCTGCATCTGAAAAAAGGTGACAAGATCACAGTAGAAGCCCTTTTAAACGGACTGATCGTCATGTCGGCCAATGATACTGCCATCGCTCTCGGAAGAAAGGTTGCAGGCAGTGACAAAAAGTTTGTGGCAATGATGAATAAACGGGCTCGTGAACTTGGAGCTACCAATACAAATTTTGAGAATCCAAACGGCCTGCATTTGAAGAATCATTATACGACTGCGTATGACCTGTACCTGATCTTCCAGGAACTGGTGAAACATAATGAATTTTTATCCATTGCAGGAAAGGCGAGCAGTTATATAGAATATACAAACCAAAAAAACAAACTCCAGGCATTTGATATGGCAGCGACCAATCAGTACCTGCTGGGCAATTATAATCTTCCTCACAAAGTGTTTATGCTGGGAGGAAAGACGGGGACGACAACAGAAGCAGGTTCCTGTCTGATCATTCTCACAAAAAACGAGGAGGGTGAAGAATTCATTTCTGTCATTTTAAAAGCTTCCAGCAAACAAACTCTATATCACACGATGACAGAAGTATTGAAAAAGGAAAATTAAGAAGATGGAACTCTACAACACTTACTCGGCACATTTGAAAAAGAGATTCGGGGAGAAAGTATATAAGCTCCCGGTCAATCTTCCTGTGACCTGTCCGAACCGGATGGAAGGCAGAGGCTGCAGTTTCTGTGCCGGAGTCGGGACCGGCTTTGAAGCCATGTCTGAAACAGTGCCTGTAAAGGATCAGCTGAACAGGACAAAAGCTTATATCGGCAAACGGTATGGGGCAAAAAAGTTTTTAGCCTATTTTCAGAATTACACGAATACATTTCTGCCTATTGGGGAATTTCGTAACTATGTGCTGGAAGCACTGGAGGAAGAAGATATTGTGGGAATTTCAATATCCACAAGACCTGACTGTATCCGAAAAGATTATCTGGAGTTTTTAAATGAGATACAACAGGAGCGGGGAGCCGCCGTGACCATAGAATTTGGACTTCAGACGGTCAATTACCATACATTGAAGAAAATGAACAGGGGCCATACTCTGGCAGAGTATTTAAATGCGGTTCTCCTCACGGCCCCCTTCGGGTTTGAGATCTGTACCCATGTCATTCTAAATCTGCCCGGAGACACAGTAGAAGATGCAGTGGAGACAGCCAGGGTGATTTCTGCCCTGCCCGTGTCTGTGGTCAAGGCCCATTCTCTTTATATTCCGAAGAACTCCGTATTGTATGAAGAATACAGGGATGGTAAAATATCATTATGCACAAAAGAAGAATATATCAACCGGCTGGCAGAGTTTGTGGCAGAACTTAGAAAAGATATTGTCATCGAGAGGCTTTTCAGCAGAGTACCCGAGGAAGATGCCGTATTTTCAAACTGGGGTGTCAGCTGGTGGAAATTAAAGGATCTGTTTGAGGAAACGATGAAACAAAAAGGATATGTCCAGGGATGCAGATGTAATTATTTAGACGGGGCAGCTTTGAGGCGCTGGAGGATATAGATGGCTAGGAAAAAATCGAGATGGAATATTGGGACTGTTGTTTTTCTTGTCCTGCTGATCTATGTTCTGATCAACGTAATGATCTTCATAGGCAAGGAAAAGCTGACAGTTTATAAAGTGACAGAAGATAAAATTTCATCGACATATTCCCTCACCGGAATCGCCCTGAGGAACGAGAAACTTTTGAAGGCCGAAGACGACGGTTATATTACATATTATACGGAAGAGGGGAAAAGGGTCAAAAAGTCCGGCATGCTTTATGTTTTGGACAAGAACGGAAAGGTCCAGAAAGAGTTTGCCAATCAGGTGGAAGAAATGAAGGGAAGAGGAGATATTCAGGAGAATACCAGGATCAAAAGCCGGCTTTCCGAGTTTAAATCTATCTACTCCGACAAAGATTTTGAAGATGTCTATGACTTGAAATATGATCTGAAAAATGCTGTGCTGGGCATCAATGAAAAATCTCTGAAGAAGGTCATGGAACAGGTCAAAGAACAGGTCGGGGATGCGTCGTTTTCTACCAGAAGGAGCAGTATCAGCGGCATTGCAAGCTTCTATTCGGACTCCTTCGACGGCAGGGAGGCAGGCCAGATAAAAGCGAGTGATTTTGAGAGAGAAAATTACAGGGTTACAAAACTGAATTCTACAGACAAAGTGAAAAAAGGGGACACCGTATGCAGGGTGACGAAGAGTGAAAAATGGACACTGGCGGTCCTTCTTGATAAGGAGCAGTATACCAGCCTAAAAGGCAGAAAGACTGTAACCGTGAAATTTGTGGATGATCAGATGAAAGCAGAGGCCGGCGTTGAGACCGAAAAAAAAGAAGACGGCTATTTTGCCTATCTGTCTCTGGATCAATATCTGATCCGCTACATCGGAGAACGGTATGTAGATATCGATCTGCTCCTGGATACGTATCAGGGACTTAAAATTCCGGATTCTGCGATCGTCTCAAAACAGTTTTATCAGGTTCCGGTCAAGTATATTACAAAAGGTAATAACGGAGCCGGCGAGGGGTTCAGTGTCAGAACCACGTCCAAGGACGGAAATGTCAAGGTGGAACAAAAAGAATTTAAGATTTATAAAAAGACAAAGAATTACTGTTATCTTGATCCGGAAGAGGTGGAGGAAGGCACTACCTTTGAGGCAATGGATGCCGGTGACCGCTTTACGGTAGGAGAAAAGAAGAGACTGAAAGGAGTCTACTGCACGAATCAGGGCTATGCTGATTTCCGTCCGGTACAGGTTATTGTAAATAAAGACGGCTATACCATAGTAGAGACAGATACGTTAAATGGCATCCGGCTGTATGATTTTGTCGTTCTCGACAGCAAAGCGATCAAAGAAAACCAAATCATATATTAAAGTTAGGAAGTGTGTGATATGTTAATCGACCAGTACAAATTAGTGAAAGAAAATGTAAAGGCTGCCTGTGAAAAGGCGGGGAGAGATCCAAAAGAGGTGACTGTGATCGCGGTCAGCAAGACAAAACCTCTGTCTATGATCGAGGAGCTGATGGACTGCGGGGTCATGGATTTCGGGGAAAACAAGGTCCAGGAAATCATGAAGAAATATGAGGAGATCAAGTCTCCGGTGCGCTGGCATATGATCGGCCATTTTCAGACAAATAAAGTAAAATATATAGTGGATAAGGTGGCGCTGGTCCACTCTGTGGATTCTGTAAAGCTGGCACGGCAGATCAGCAAAGAAGCCTTAAAGCATAAGATTCAGGTGCCGGTGCTGATCCAGGTGAACCTGGCAAGGGAAGAGACAAAATCCGGCTTTATGGAAGAAGAGCTCTTCGGTGCGCTGGAAGAAATTTCTAGGCTTCCGGGGGTTTTGGTGCAGGGACTCATGCAGATCGCACCATTCGTGGAAAATCCAGAAAATAACCGGGTATATTTCAGAAGGATGCGGCAATTATTTGTTGACATCAAAGAGAAAAACTTTGATAATATAGCTATGAACATCCTTTCCATGGGTATGACGAATGATTATCAGGTTGCGGTGGAAGAAGGCTCTACCATGGTGCGGGTAGGAACAGGTATTTTTGGGGAAAGAGACTACAACAAATAGTGGAGGATAAAGAGCATGGGTGCAGTGGATAAGCTGTTGAATTTTATGAAGCTTACGGAAGATGAAGAATATGATGAGTACGACGAATACGAAGAGGAGGAAGAAGAACCGGATACAGAACGGCGCTCATTCTTCCGGAAAAAAGATACGGTCAGAGAAGAGTCAAATGTGATTGAACCGATCACATACACGAGCAGAGAGACGAAAGATCCAAAACCCCGCCGCTTCGGCTCCGGGAAAGTGGTATCCATGAACGGTCACGGTGTAGAAGTTTACGTGATTAAGCCACAGGATTTTGCAGAGGCCCAGACGGCGGCAGATCTTCTGAAAGAAGGCAAGACAGTTGTCATCAATCTGGAAGGAGTTGAACTCACGGTTGCCCAGAGAAGCATCGACTTTGTGGGCGGAGCGACCTATGCGATTGACGGCTCCCTTCAGGCTGTTTCCAACAATATTTTTATTGCGGCACCGGACAGCATCGAGGTCAATGGAGATTTGAGAAGTGAGATCATGAATGAAAATATTATCTCACCTCAGTTAAAATAAGCCATGGACGAGCAGCTGTTTAAAAAGCGACTGGAGGAATTGGCTCAGACTGCATTTATGAATTCAGTGTATACCCATACACCGTTTCTGTCGGAGAGGGAACAGAGCCTCTTTCATGAGATGAGACAGGAACTTTCTTTTGCAGACGCATCACTTTATGGCGGCCATGAAGATTATGACCGCTGTATTGTTGTGTTCGGCTCAAAAGAGATGTTTGGATATGAAGGTGAGATTCCATTGGCGTGTGCCAAAATCTCGCCTCTTTTTAAGAAGTTTGCAGAAACGCTCACCCACAGGGATTACCTCGGTGCTCTCATGAATCTGGGGATCGAGAGAAACCAGATCGGCGATATTTTAATTTCGGACGGGGAGGCTTATGTTTTCTGTTTCAGACATATGGCTGAATTCCTGTGCCGGGAACTTACAAAGGTCAGGAATACACAGGTGGAAACCGTCGGTGTAGATTTTAAGGAAATTCATTACTGGCAGGAATATAGTACAAAAGATGGATTTGTGTCTTCACCAAGGCTGGATGCTCTTGTGGGGCTGGCTTTCGGGCTCTCGAGGAGCAAGGCTCTTTCTTTATTTCAGAGTCAGAAAGTATTCATCCGCGGGAAAATGGAGACAAGGAACAGTTACCAGGCAAAACCAGAAGACGTTATATCTGTCCGGGGATTCGGCAAATTCCGGTTTCAGGAACTGGGAAGAGAGACGAAGAAGGGCAGGTTTCACGTAAAGCTGCAAATTTATAAATAGGAGGATGCACATGATTACACCAATCGAGTTATTAGGTAAGGAACTGAAAAGAGGATTTGGCTATAAAGCTATTGAAGTCGATGAATTTCTGGAGGAAGTGGCCAGAGATTACGAGAAAGTCTACAAAGAAAATAACGAACTGAAAGAGAGAGTCTCAGCCCTTACAGAGAATCTCGACCATTACCGTGTCATCGAAGAGTCATTGAAAAAGGCACTGGTGCTTGCGGAGGAAACTTCCAAGGAGACGATCGCAAATGCCGATAAGGCGGCCAAAGCCATGGAAGAGCAGGCTGAGATGGAAGCCAGGGAGATCTTAGAAAAGGCCAGAAGAGAAGCCGAGGATTTTGCAAGGCAGGCGAGAGAGGCATTTGATAAAGAAAACCAGGAAAAGCTGGAAGAGATCGCTTCTCTGGAAAAACAGATCAACAAACTGACCGGGGATTATGTGTCATACAAATCCAGAATGATGCAGTTTATCAACGGGCAGCTGGATTATCTGAAAAATCCCGTATATGATCTGGAGATCACAAAGAAATCAAAAAAAGAAGAGACAGAGGCAGCGGCTGCTGAGGAGCCTGAATATGATGGAAGAGAGTAAGCTTAGCGTCAGGGAACAGGGGAAAAAAATATACGATATCTATTTCAGGGACTCTTTTGATGACCTGACAGAGGCACTCTCTGAGGCCGGACTGTTAAACAGAAAAGTGTGCATTGTGACAGAGAGCAATGTGGCGCCGCTCTATTTAAAAGAGTTGTATGACTTGCTAAACCCTGTCTGTACGAAAGTGACCACATTCAGCTTCAGTGCCGGAGAAGCCCACAAGCAGTTAAAGACCGTGGAACATTTATATGAGCAGCTGATCCGGAATCATTTTGACCGGAAGGACCTGATTGTGGCTCTGGGCGGCGGTGTGGCGGGAGACATGGCCGGGTTTGCCGCAGCGACTTATTTAAGAGGGATCGATTTCATTCAGATTCCGACGACTCTGCTTTCCCAGGTGGACAGCAGCATTGGCGGAAAGACCGGCGTGGATTTTATCCAGTATAAAAATATGATCGGAGCTTTTCACCAGCCGAAGCTTGTATATATTAATGTAAATACGCTGAAGAGTCTTCCGGACCGGGAGTATGTTTCCGGAATGGCAGAAGTGATCAAACATGGTCTGATCAAAGATCAGGCTTATTACTGCTGGATCAGAGACCATAAAGATCAGATCCTCTCGAAAGATCCGGATACAATGCTTGAGATGATCCGAAAAAGCTGTGATATCAAACGGCAGGTTGTGGAGGCAGATCCGAAAGAGCAGGGAGAGCGTGCTCTGTTAAACTTCGGACATACGCTGGGGCATGCAGTGGAGACACTGATGGATTTTTCACTGCTCCACGGAGAGTGTGTGGCGATCGGGTGCCGTCTCGCCCTGAAGATCTCCAGAAACCGCGGTATGATTTCTGAAAAAGAAACAGAGGAAATATGTGCGCTGTTTGATGCCTTTTCCCTGGATCAAAGGTTTGACAGGCTGACGCCGGAACGGATCATTGAGACAACAAAATCCGACAAGAAGATGGCAGGCGGACATATCCGTTTTATCCTTTTAAAAAGGATCGGGGAGGCCTGTATTGACCTCACGGTCAGCGACGAAGAAATGATGGAAGTATTAGAGGAAGAGCTGAGATGAAGCAGATAAAAGTGTTTGCCGCGATCGCAATTTTTCTGGCCGCAGACCAGATTTCAAAGGCAGCGGCGGTGATGTCCCTGAAAGGGAGAGAAGGAATTTCAATCCTGAAAGATATATTTGAACTTCAGTACGTGGAAAACAGGGGTGCGGCTTTTGGAATTCTTCAAAACCAGCAATGGCTGTTTTTTGTTATCACAGTGCTTGCTGTGGCACTGCTTACATTTGCTTATTCTAAGCTTCCGGATGAGAAAAAATACCGTCCGCTCCGCTTTTGCTATGTTTTTTTATGTGCCGGAGCCGTCGGCAATCTTATAGACAGAATTTTCAGGGGATATGTGGTGGACTTTTTCTACTTTAAGCCGATCAATTTCCCTGTGTTCAACGTAGCTGATATCTATGTGACAGTATCTATGGCAGTACTGTTTTTTCTCATTCTTGTTTATTATAAAGAAGACGATTTTGCATTTTTGGAAAAAAGGAAACAGGGCTGATGGAACAAGAGAGACAATTTACAGTTTCGCAGAAAGAGACCGGCAGCAGACTGGATGTCTGTCTGGCCGGAAGGTTCCCTGAATTTACAAGATCCTATTTACAGAAGCTTTGCAAAGATTCAGCGGTGCTGGTAGATGACGCTGAAAAAAAGAGCAATTATAAAGTCCGGGAAGGGGAACGGGTCATTTTGAAGGTTCCGAAGCCGACGGAGCTCTCCATTAAGCCTGAAAAAATGGATCTGGACATTGTCTATGAAGACCGGGACATTATTCTGATCAATAAACCCAAGAACATGGTCGTTCATCCGGCACCTGGCCACTATGAGGGCACTCTGGTCAACGGGCTGATGGAACACTGCAGGGATGAGCTGTCAGGGATCAACGGGGTACTGCGCCCCGGCATCGTCCACAGAATCGATAAGGATACCACAGGAATTCTCATCGTCTGCAAAAACGATATGGCCCACCAGTGTCTGGCAGAACAGCTGAAGGATCATACGATCACAAGGCGATATCACGCCATTGTCTGTCACAACATAAAAGAAGAATCAGGAACAGTGGATGCACCGATCGCAAGGAGCAGGAAAGACCGAAAAAAGATGGCCATAGACCGGGAGGCCGGCAGGAGAGCAGTCACTCATTACCGGGTGCTGGAACGCCTGAAAGAAGGTTTTACCTACATCGAATGCAGACTGGAGACGGGAAGGACCCATCAGATCCGGGTGCATATGGCATCCATCGGACATCCGCTTTTGGGTGATACCGTCTATGGTCCGAAAAAGTCTAAGTATTCCCTTGAAGGGCAGTGTCTTCACGCCAAAGTCCTCGGGTTTACCCATCCGAGGACGAAGGAATACATGGAGTTTGAGGTAGGGCTTCCTGCATACTTTGAAGAACTCTTAAAACGTTTAGGTTAAAGAAAGGAAATCAGCATGGAAATTGGATTTATCGGATGCGGAAACATGGCGAAGGCCATGATTTCGGGAATTCTTGCGGAAGGGACATTTACAAAAGACGAGATGATCGCTTCCGGGCCCTCTGAGGACAAAATGAATCAAATCTCAGAGCAGCTAGGCATAACAACAACGTCAGACAACATAAAAGCGGCGAAGAATTCAAGAATCATTGTTCTGTCCGTGAAACCGCAGATGTATGATAAGGTGATCCGGGAGATTCGGGACGAGGTCGGCAAAGACCAGATCGTTGTCACTATTGCGGCAGGACTTTCTATGGAGACTGTGGAGAGAAGCTTCGGAAAAGAAACAAAAATCATCCGCACCATGCCGAATACACCGGCTCTGGTAGGGGAAGGCATGACCGGCATGTGTATGAATCCATATGTTGAGGAGGAAGAAGCACGGGAAGTCCGGAAGATTTTTGAAAGTTTCGGGAAGGTAGAAATTGTGGATGAAAAGCTCATTGACGCGGTTGTCGGTGTCAGCGGAAGTTCACCGGCCTACGTCTATATGTTTATCGAGGCGCTGGCGGATGCTGCGGTGCTCGGAGGGATACCGAGAGAAAAAGCATATACCTTTGCTGCCCAGGCAGTGCTGGGCAGTGCAAAAATGGTTCTTGAGACAAAGGAACACCCCGGGAAATTAAAAGATGCGGTTTGTTCACCGGCGGGAACTACTATTGAGGCAGTCAGAGTACTGGAGCAAAAAGGACTCAGGAGCGCTGTCATAGAAGCAGCTAATGCAGCTGTGGAAGTGAGCAGAAATATGTAAATGATCCTTTACAGGGGATTTTTTCTGTGATATACTTATCAAGTTGACCGGTACTCAGATTTCGGACATCTCCGACCAAGTCTTAGTATCTGGCGGCTATTTCATATAATTTAAGGAGGAAACAAAATGATTTCATCAGAAAAGAAAAAACAGATCGTTGCAGAATTCGGAAGGGATGCCAATGACACCGGTTCACCGGAAGTGCAGATCGCGATCCTTACAGCAAGGATTGAAGAACTTCAGGAGCATTTTGATATGCACAAGAAGGATCACCATTCCAGAAGAGGTCTGTTAAAGATGGTAGGTAAGAGACGTAATCTTTTAGCATACTTAAAGAATAAGGATGTTGCTAGATACCGTGCGCTGATCGAGAGACTCGGACTGAGAAAATAGCAGAATTATGGGGACAGGAATTCAAATTCCTGTCTTCTTTTTTTCATTCAGTTGTGATACAATAAAAAAGTTGTGAAAGACGTATTCCGAGACTACTAAGGAGTCCACAGACTGTGCTGTGGACCGCTTAGTTGTTTCGGCGTCTTTTAAATATTGTTTTAAGGAGATTAAACATGGTAAAAAAATTTAGTATGGAACTTGCAGGCAGGACTTTGACCGTAGAAGTGGGGCGTGTGGCGGCACAGGCAAACGGTGCGGCATTTATGCACTACGGAGACACCGTTGTCCTCTCGACAGCTACGGCTTCCGATAAACCGAGAGACGGAATTGATTTCTTCCCGCTGAGTGTCGAATATGAAGAGAAACAGTATGCAGTGGGTAAAATTCCGGGAGGATTTTTAAAGAGAGAGGCAAGACCTTCTGAGAATGCGATTCTCACAGACCGTGTAATCGACCGTCCGATGCGTCCTCTGTTTCCGAAAGATTACAGAAACGACGTACTGCTGGACAACCTTGTTATGTCCGTAGACCCGGACTGCAGCCCGGAGCTTACCGCAATGCTCGGTTCAGCTATCGCGACATGCATTTCTGATATTCCTTTCGACGGACCTACCGCATCCACGATGGTCGGATTGATTGACGGAGAGTTTATCATCAATCCGACGGCGGCTCAGAAAGAAGTATCCGAGATGTCACTGACTGTGGCCTCTACGAGAGAAAAAGTTATCATGATTGAGGCTGGCGCCAATGAAGTGCCGGAAGATATAATGATTGAGGCGATCTTTAAAGCACATGAGGTAAATAAAGAGATTATTGCATTCATCGACACGATCGTTGCAGAATGCGGCAAAGAAAAGCATGAATATGAGCATCATGAAATCGATCAGGAGATGTATGAGGATATGGTTTCCTTTATTACACCGGAAGCCATGGAAGAAGCGGTCTTCACCGATGAAAAACAGGTGAGGGAAGAAAATATCCGCGGTATTGAAGATAAATTAGCAGAGCGCTATGCCGACAATGAAGAGTGGCTGTCTCAGATCGGGGAGGCTGTGTATACCTTCCAGAAGAAGACCGTGAGAAAAATGATCTTAAAAGATAAAAAGCGTCCGGACGGAAGGGATATCACGGAGATCCGTCATTTGGCGGCAGAGGTTGACTGTCTGCCGAGAGTCCACGGCTCTGCACTGTTCCAGAGAGGACAGACCCAGGTTATGACCGTGACCACTCTGGGCTCTCTTTCAGAAGCGCAGAGACTGGACGGCATGGATCAGGACGAGACGAGCAAGCGCTACATGCACCACTATAATTTTCCTTCCTATTCCGTAGGAGAGACCAGACCGAGCAGAGGTCCGGGACGAAGAGAGATCGGACATGGAGCGTTGGCAGAACGTGCACTGATACCGGTGCTTCCGACAGAAGAAGAGTTCCCGTATGCGATCCGTACCGTATCTGAGATCATGGAATCCAATGGTTCCACATCCCAGGGAAGCATCTGTGCATCTTCTCTGTCTCTGATGGCAGCAGGTGTGCCGGTCAAAGCGCCGGTAGCCGGTATTTCTGTAGGACTGGTGACAGGAGACAGCGACGATGATTATCTGATCCTCACCGACATCCAGGGTCTGGAAGACTTTTTCGGAGACATGGACTTTAAGGTGGCAGGAACCGATAAGGGAATCACAGCCATCCAGATGGATATCAAGATCCACGGACTTACAGACCAGATTATCCGTGAAGCGATCGCAAGGACAAAAGAAGCGAGAACCTATATTCTTCACGACGTTATGAATCCGGTCATCGGAGAAGCGAGAGACCATGTAGGAAAATATGCGCCTAAGATCTCCCAGTACACCATTGATCCTGAGAAGATTTCCGAAGTCATCGGCAAACAGGGCAAGACGATCAATGCTATTATTGATGAGACCGGCGTGAAAATTGATATTGATGAGTCCGGAAGAGTGGATATCTTAAGTGAAGATCAGGAAATGATTGATAAAGCGATTGGTATTATTAAATCTATCGTGGAACCGCTGAATGTGGGCGATATCTATGAGGGCGAGGTCGTGAGAATCATGCAGTTCGGTGCCTTTGTACAGGTTTCACCGAACAAAGACGGACTGATCCATATTTCCAAACTTGCAAAAGATCGCGTGGAGAAAGTGGAAGATGTGGTCAACATCGGGGACCGCGTAGCCGTCAAAGTACTGGAAATTGACAAGATGGGCAGAATCAACTTAAAACTGGAAGAAAAATTATCATAGGGAAGAATATGAGACGAAAAGCACAAGCGTTTGGCATCCTGGCAGTGTTTGCGACTGTGATGACTCTTACAGGATGTGCAGACAAAAAATCAGATAATGTAAAGCGGATCGGAATTCTGCAGCTGGTAGAACACGATGCGTTAAATGACGCCAGAAAAGGATTTGTTGACGGCCTGAAAGAAGACGGATACGTGGACGGCAAAAATATTGAGATTCAGTATAAAAACGCCCAGAATGATCAGTCCAACTGTCAGACCATCGCTTCCCAGTTTGTCGGGAACCGGAGTGATCTGGTGCTGGCCATTGCAACACCGGCTGCACAGGCCATGGCTACGGAGACGAAGGATATTCCGATCCTTGCCACGGCAGTGACAGACCACCAGGCTGCCAAGCTGGTAAAGGATAATAAAAAACCGGGTACAAATGTGTCGGGAACTTCTGACATGGCCCCGGTGAAAGAACAGATAGGGCTGATCAAAAAGCTGGTGCCGGAGGCAAAAAAGGCGGCGTTTCTCTATTGCTCTGCGGAAGCAAATTCTGTGCTTCAGGTAAAACAGGCCCGTTTGGCGGCTGAGGCACAGGGCTTTGAGACGATGGATGCCACAGTGTCGGAATCCAGTGAGATCCGGCAGGTTGTGGAGTCTTTAAAAGGCCGGGCAGACGTTATCTATGTGCCGACGGACAATATCATTTCCGCCAGCATGAATACTGTCAGCATGGTGGCCAATGAGGCTAAGATCCCGGTGATCGTTGGAGAGGAAGCTCTCTGTACAGGAGGCGGGCTTGCAACATACGGCATCAATTATTACCGGCTCGGAAAGCAGACCGCGAAACAGGCGGAAGAGATACTGGAAGGCAGGAAAAAGATTTCTGAACTGCCGGTAGGATATCAGGATCAGTATGATCTGATCATCAATGAAGACCAGGTGAAAAAACTGGGGATTCGGGTTCCGGATGAACTGAAAAAAACAGCCAAGTTCGTTAAAACACAGAATAAGAGCAAATAGAGAACTGCTCCGGGAGACCGGGGCAGTTTTTTGTTTCATAGGAAAGTTCTGCGACCTGCCCTATGAAACAAAAAACGCTCCGCGGGCTGTACACAGATGCGTAAGGAAATCATTTGACTGCATCAAATTGCATCTGGTACGCGAAGTTACCAAGCCCCTCAAAGATTGAGGGGTTGGAGAGTTCAAGCGGCTTGCCCACTTTGTTATCTGCTTGACAATGAGGAACGGCAGTGCTATAATTTAGCACATAAAAGCGTTGAAGTGATGACGCAACAACAAGGACGGAGGACAGAGTTATGAGATTAAAGAAGTTTATGGCAGTGGGGCTTGCAGCCGTGATGAGTGCAGCGGTACTCTCCGGATGCGGAGGAAGTGACAAGAAAGACGAGGCAAAAAAGGAACAAAAGAAGATCGGCGTTGTGCAGCTTACCGAGCACGCAGCTTTAGATGCGGCTTACAAAGGCTTTAAAGAAGGCCTTGAGGATGCCGGATATAAAGACGGAGATAAGATCAAGATTGAATATAAGAATGCTCAGAATGAGCAGTCAAATTGTCAGACCATCGCATCTCAGTTTGTCAATGACAAGTGTGATCTGGTTCTGGCGATTGCCACACCTGCGGCTCAGGCGATGGCGAATGAGTCAAAGGATATTCCGATTCTGGTGACAGCCGTAACAGATCCGGCTGCATCAAAACTTGTAAAGAGCAATGAGGAGCCAGGCAACAACGTTTCCGGAACTTCAGACCTGACACCAGTGAAAAAGCAGATGGAACTGTTAAAACAGATGCTTCCGAAAACAAAGAAAGTAGCTATGTTATACTGTTCAGCAGAAGCAAACTCAAAGATCCAGGTCGCTATGGCGAAGAAAGAAGCAAAGAAGTTAGGATTTGAGACCATGGATGCTACTGTATCCGAATCCAGCGAGATTCGTCAGGTAGTGGAATCCCTGAAAGGGAAAGCGGATGCCATCTATGCGCCGACAGACAATCTGATCGCAGCCGGAATGAATACCGTGTCTATGGTAGCCAACGAAGCCAAGATTCCTGTTATCGTGGGAGAAGAAGGTATGTGCACCGGCGGAGGCCTTGCTACATACGGAATCAACTACTACGAACTTGGAAAACAGACCGCTGCGCAGGCAGTCAAGATCTTAGAGGGCAAAGCAGAGACAAAGACAATGCCAATCGAATATCAGAGCAATGCTGACTTGATCATCAACAAAGATACCGTAAAGAAGCTGGGAATCAAGGTTCCGAAAGATTTAGAGAAAAAAGCCAAGATGGTGACAACGATCACAGAAAAGAAAAAATAAATCTACCGTAATAAATGATAGGTATATAAGCTGTCTTCTTTCATGGAGTGAAAGAAGACAGCTTTTTTCTTCCGGAGAATTAGTCCGCCTTTTAAGAAAGAAAATAGCAGTTATATACATGGACAGCTTTCTCAGAACTTCACTGGTGCAAAGTCTTAAATCGTGGTATAATAAATTCTCGTGGACAGTAAAGTAAGAAAAGGAGAAGAAGAATGGATTTAGCAGTAAACATGCAGAGTGCGATTGCCCAGGGTACACTGTGGGGAATCATGGCGCTTGGTGTCTATATTACATTCAGGATATTGGATATTCCGGATTTGTCCTGTGAAGGTACGTTTGCCCTTGGGGGATGCATCAGCGCAGTTATGATCGTAAAAGGAGTGAACCCTTTTGCATCTCTTGTCATCGCATTGGCGGCGGGAATGGCGGCAGGAGCAGTCACCGGATTTTTACATACGAAATTAAAAATCCCTGCGATTTTAGCCGGTATTCTGACAATGATCGCCCTGTATTCGGTCAATATCCGTATCATGGGACAGCCAAACACATCACTGCTGGGAGAGGATACCGTATTCACCCAGGCTATTGATGCACTGAAACTGGATCAGACGATGGCTACTCTGCTCGTTGGAGCAGTGATCAGTATTTTTGTGGTGCTGTGCATCTACTGGTTCTGCGGCACAGAGATCGGATGTGCCCTGAGGGCGACCGGAAACAATGAATATATGGTCAGGGCTTTGGGGGCTAATACGAATACATCAAAAGTCATCGGCCTTGTCATTTCCAACGGAATGATCTCCGTCTCAGGTGCTCTGGTCGGACAGAGCCAGGGATATGGTGATATTAAGATGGGGACCGGAGCCATTGTCATCGGTCTGGCATCCATCGTGATCGGAGAAGTAATCTTTGGAAAACGGTTTAATTTCATGTATATACTGGCTTCTGTCGTGTTTGGCTCTGTCATTTACCGCATGATCATTTCACTGGTGCTGTATATGGGACTCAGCACAGACGATATGAAGCTGTTTACGGCATTAGTCGTAGCGTTAGCTCTGGGTATCCCGGCGATCAAGTCCAGATACTCCCAGAAAAGAATTCCTGGAAAAGGAGGGAACACCGCATGTTAAACATCATCGATGTGCACAAGACATTTAATAAAGGCACGGTCAATGAAAAGAAGGCGCTGGACGGGATCGATCTTCACCTGAATCCGGGGGATTTTGTGACTGTGATCGGAGGCAACGGGGCAGGCAAGTCAACGATGCTGAACATGATCGCAGGCGTATATCCCATTGACCAGGGAACTATCCTTCTGGACGGCAAAGACATTTCGGACCTGCCGGAGCACAAACGGGCCTATATGCTTGGGCGTGTGTTCCAGGACCCTATGATGGGAACCGCAGCCGGCATGGAAATTCAGGAGAATATGGCCATGGCTCACCGCCGTGGGAAGAACCGCGGCCTGCGCTGGGGCATTACAAAGAGCGAGAAAAAGATGTATAAAGAAAAGCTGGCGATGCTGGACTTGGGACTGGAGGATCGTCTTACCTCAAAGGTAGGCCTTTTGTCCGGAGGACAGAGACAGGCCCTGACACTGCTAATGGCTACGCTGAACAAGCCGAGTCTTTTGCTCTTAGACGAGCACACGGCGGCTCTGGACCCGAAGACGGCGAAAAAGGTATTGGAACTTACGGAGAAGATCATCGCAAGAGACAGTCTGACCGCTATGATGGTAACTCATAACATGAAAGATGCCATACGCATCGGAAACCGTCTGATCATGATGAACAGCGGCAGGATCATCTATGATGTTTCAGGGGAAGAAAAGAAGAACCTGAAAGTCGCCGATCTTCTGCAGAAGTTTGAGGAAACCAGCGGAGAAGATTTTGCCAACGACAGAATGTTATTATCATAAGAGAAAGGAAGAACCATGAGCGATTACAAAATTGAGACAAAATGTATCCAATCCGGATGGGAGCCGAAAAAAGGGGAACCGAGGGTGGTGCCGGTCTATCAGAGCACTACATTTAAATATGACACAAGTGACCAGATGGGACGCCTTTTTGACCTGGAGGATGCGGGATATTTCTATACGAGACTCCAGAATCCTACCAACGACGCGGTGGCGGCAAAGATCTGTGATCTGGAAGGCGGAGTGGCGGCAATGCTCACTTCTTCCGGACAGGCGGCCAACTTTTATGCCATCATGAACATCGCGGAAGCGGGAGATCATATCATCTGTACAACGGCTCTGTATGGGGGGACCTATAATCTGTTTGCACATACCTTAAGGAAGATGGGTGTGGAAGCAACGTTTGTAGATCCGGAGGTCAGCGAAGAAGATTTAAATGCGGCGTTCAGAGACAATACAAAGGCCGTGTTCGGAGAGACGATCTCAAATCCTTCTTTAGTCGTTCTTGATTTTGAAAAGTTTGCAAAAGCGGCTCACGGACACGGAGTTCCACTGATTGTTGACAATACATTTGCGACACCGATCAACTGCCGCCCGTTTGAGTGGGGTGCCGATATCGTTACCCATTCCACAACAAAGTATATGGACGGCCATGCAGTATGTGTGGGAGGAGCCATCGTCGACAGCGGAAACTTTGACTGGGATGCACAGGGTGATAAGTTTGCATGCCTTACCCAGCCGGATGAAACGTACCATGGCGTGGTTTATACAGAAAAGTTTGGTAAAGGAGCCTATATTACAAAGGCAACGGTCCAGCTGATGCGGGATCTGGGTTCTATCCAGTCGCCTCAGAACGCATTTTACTTGAACATCGGTCTGGAGACTCTGCACTTAAGAGTGGCAAGGCACTGTGAGAATGCAAAGGCTGTTGCTGCATGGCTCAGGGACAACGATAAAGTCGCATGGGTACACTGTCCGATGCTGGAAGGTGATGAGGCTTATGAGAGAGCACAGAAATATATGCCAAACGGAGCCTGCGGAGTTATTACGTTTGGCCTGAAAGGCGGCCGTGAGGCATCCATCCAGATGATGGACAGCTTAAAGCTGGTAGCCATCGTAACACATGTGGCAGATTCCAGAAGCTGTGTGCTGCATCCTGCCAGTCATACCCACCGTCAGATGAATGACCAGGAACTTTTGGAGGCGGGAGTACAGCCGGACCTGATCCGTTTCAGCGTGGGAATCGAAAATGCTGAGGATATCATCGCAGACCTTGACCAGGCGCTGAGCCAGGTGAAATAAATACGAAATATATTATAGTGCCCGGAACTTTCTGAAAGGAATTTTCCGGGCATTATTTATATGTTTAATTTCTGAGAGACAGAAAGGCATACAGCATCTAAAAGTAATCGAAAGAACACATCAAAGAGACATAAATTTATTTGCCCGCATTGCCCAAAATAGATATGATATGCTTTCTTTGGACAAAGTAATAAGTTTTATTATAAAGGAGATTATATGGATATTTGGGCAAATACAGTATTGACAGATAAGGGGAGAGCATTACAGTTAAAACTTTTGCAGGGGCAGACATTGCAAATTAACAGAGCGGTAACAGGGGCGGGCAAGGTCCCGGAAGTGAATCTTCGCCAACAAACAAATGTTACAGAAGGGGGATATGAGATTAATTTGCAGCCTGTAAGAATAGAAGGGGAAAAATTAATTATTCCGGTGATGCTTGAAAATTTAGGACTGCAGCAAAGCTATAATTTGTGGCAGGTTGGATTCTATGCCGAAGATCCGGATGAAGGAGAAATTTTATTCTGTCTTGCTCAGGCATCTCATGAGAAATATATTCCTTCAGCGTTAGAAAGTCCCGGATTTTCTCTGTCATGGGATTTTTGTTTTCAGATTTCGGATACAACTCCAGTTGAAATATTATTGGATCCGAATGGTCTTGTGAATATTGAAGCTTATAGGATACATACAGCAGAAATCAATAAAATTACTGAAACTTTAAGTAATGTAGATTCTGTATTAGATCAAAAAGCAGACTGTACTGATATAGAGATCCAGGCAGAAAGGGTTGCTAATCTTGTATCTTTTGCTACGGCATGTCTTGAAGCTGATAAGATATTGACGCAGACGGCATCCAAGCTGAATTTAACAAGAGGCGCAGACAGATATGGAAATTTAGATTTTTATAATCAGGGAATCCGCTGTCTGAAAGACGGTTATATCATTGTTTCTGCACAAGTCCGCTGTAACAGTAACTTTAATGATGGGGATACAATCACAATAAGAGTGTATCGAAATGCAGTGGACAGCGGTTATTCTCAAAATCGGATGTCAGGTAACAGCTACAATGTAATTCATTTTTCTCCACTGGTTATTAAGGTTCTTGCAGGTGATACGATTTATCTCTATGCAGATAACGGATCGGGCAGCCGCGGCACTGTTTCCAATACTTTTACGAGGATGACAGTGCTGCATTTTTGTGTCTGATAAAAAAATAATAACAGGTATCAGATATTATGCAGTTGGGGATATTGAACTTATGGGGGTAAATATCAATGTGCGGACGTTTTTTTATTGATGAACAATCTATACGTAAGGCAGAAAATCTTGTAAAAATGATCGATCTGAGCCTGGCAGGCAGAAGAGAAATCTTTCCGTCACAAAAGGCGCCGGTTATCTTTAAACAGGGAGAAGAGTATGCAGAAGAACTTTTCAGCTGGGGATTTTCCCGCTTTGACAAAAAGGGGCTGATGATCAATGCACGGTCTGAGACCGCTTTGGAGCGGAAAATGTTCAGAAAAAGCCTGTTGGAGCGCCGATGCCTTATTCCGGCGGCAGGATTTTATGAATGGGACAGGGAGAAAAATAAAATTGCTTTTTTTAAAGAGACATCTCCGGTCATATTTATGGCCGGCTTTTACAAACCGGATCAAGACAGCAGCAGATTTGTCATATTGACAACCCAAGCAAACCGATCGGTCAGGGGGATACATGAACGGATGCCCATGATAATTGAAGAAAGACACATCGAGGATTGGTTCGGTAATGAGACGTTTGAACATCTGCTGCATATCGAACCTGAGAGCTTATCCCATGTAGCAGCGGAAGCAAAAAATTAGAAAATCCCAGGACACTGTTTGTCCTGGGATAAACTTTATTCTGAGATCTTAAGACCAGCTTTCTCGGCTAACTTCAGAACTGATTCCCTGGATACTTTCTTTCCTTTGTAATCAATGAGATCCTCCATCTCCCCGGTAAAGATGTCTGCCGGCTGATACTTCTTAAGCAGAATTGTATCCTCATCTACAAAAATCTCCAGGGGATCTTTATCTCCCACACCTAAATTTCTCCTCAGTTCGATTGGTAAGGTAATACGCCCCAATTCATCGAGTTTTCTCACAACACCTGTACATTTCATTTACGACTCCTCCTATGTATTTTGGTGCTTTTATTATAAAATATCTACGAAATATTTCCAATGGAAAATAATACAAGCAGGACAAAGGGCGGAAATACAGCAATAAATTATTGAAACTTCATAAATCAAAAAAACCGAAACACCGCATAAATACGATGTTCCGGCTGTATGACCCCAACGAGAATTGAACTCGTGATTCGACCTTGAGAGGGTCGCGTCTTAACCTCTTGACCATGGGGCCGTTTTGCTGTCACCTTTATCTATTATATAGGTTTTTTAGAAAAAGTAAAGACAAAATTTAAAATTCTTTGTATATTTTTTCAAACATAGAAGAATCGTAATGCTAAGGTGCTTTTTCCATTTTTAAATTTGTGCTATATTATACAGAAAGCAAAAGAAGAACAGACAGTATAGAAGAGGGTGCAGTGCGATGTTAAAAGAACAGCAGGCAATGCTGGAACTGGTTTTTAATTTAGTAAGAGGAAACACAGAACATATAAGCAAAGTAAATTTTATTCCGCAGAAGCCGTCATTTTACAGTATGCCTGAGTCAGGACAGAAGCTGCCCAGGTCGGTGCCTGAGGAGCAGGGGATCGATTCGGATCAGGTCAGGGGATTGATGGAAGACCTCTTGAGTCTTTCTAAAGTGGATATTCATCAGGTGATGATATTAAGACATGGATATGTAATCGGGGAATGTCATTACGCGCCGTATCCGGAAAATCTCTGGCATATTACCCATTCCCTGTGCAAGAGCATCACCGGAATGGCGATTGGCATGCTGATCGAAGAAGGCGGTTTAAGGCTTGATGATAAGATTCTGGGGATCTTCGACAAAAGTGTATTTTCTATCAGAGGATTTCAGCAGAGGAATCTTACAGTGGAACATCTGCTGACCATGACCAGCCGGGTGGCATTCAACGAAAAAGGTGCCGTGGCCTGTAATGACTGGGTACAGGGCTTTCTGGATTCGCCGGTAAACGGCCCGGCGGGCTTGGAATTTGAATATAACAGTATGAACACCTATATGCTGTCCGCTATTGTGACGGAAATAACCGGACAATCTCTGATGGAGTATTTGAAGCCCAGGCTGTTTGAACCCCTCGGCATAACCAGGATCTTTTGGGAGAGCTGTCCCAAAGGCATCACGAAAGGAGGATGGGGGTTATTTCTCTGTCCGGAAGATGCGGCAAAGATCGGACAGCTTTGTCTTCAAAAAGGAGTATGGAATGGGCGGCAGCTTATACCACGGAGATGGATTGATGAGGCGTCCACATGTCATGTGGAAACCCCGAAGCAGTTCGGGGAGTATGGCTACGGCTATCAAATGTGGATGGCAGGCCGTCCGGGGAGCTATGCCTTTAACGGCATGCTGGGACAGAATGTCATGGTATATCCTGATTTGGATATGGTCATTGTCACCAATGCGGGAAGCAATGAACTATTCCACACATCCCTGCTCCTAGACACAGTGGCCAAATATTTTGAAGGCGGGTTCACTCCCGGGGAAAAGTTAAAGAAAAACCGGCGGGCTTATGATAAACTCTTAAAATTTCAGAATAGGACAGGACTCTATGATACCAGATTTCCGGCGGTCTCTTACCGCGGGCTGAAAAAAATTCTCTGGAACGGAAGTGAATCCTATAAGAGAAGAAAACTGATTCTTGGAGTTAAAGGCAGGTTTTTTAAGCTGAAAAAGCAGCATGTAGGACTTTTTCCATTGATCATGCAGGTGTTTCACAACAACTATACGGACGGAATCAGCGAGGCAGGTTTTTTTACAAAAGACCGTAAATTTTATTTTTGTTTCCGGGAAGGAGAAAAACCTTATTGTCTGGAAGTGGGGTGGAAGGAAGCCAGGATCACGGAGATGGATATGCACGGAGAGTCTTATTTGGTAGCTGTAAAAGGACAGGCAGCTTTTGATGAGGACGGATATACCGTGCTGAAACTGAAAATTTCCTTTATCGAGGAGGCGTCGTCTCGTCTGCTTAAGATCCGCTTTATCGGTGAAAACATAGAAATGCTGTGGAATGAGTGTCCGGGAAAAGACCTTCTTATGACCGGACTTGATTCCGTAATGACCGGTGGGACCAGCAGTTTTCTCTTAGACAGTCTGATGGAAAAGGACACAATCGGTCTGATGGATCTTCTGATGGATCAGACGGTCTGCCCTAAAGTATTGGGAGAAGAAGACCATGAGGCAGGAGAGAGATTCCTTAGAGAGGTTCCAATTTCTTTTACTTTATAGTATGATAAAACATAATGTGTAATTTTTAAGAGGGAAAGAATCAGACTGACTGAAAAGAAGGAGTAAGATTTATGGAGTTTAAATTAGACGTGCATTCTCACACGATTGCCAGCGGACATGCATTTGGAACCGTCAGCGAGATGGCGGCTGCTGCAGCGGAGAGCGGTTTTGAACTGTTTGGGATCACGGAACATGCCAAAGGGATTCCGGGAACCTGTACAGACATTTATTTTAAAAACTTAAGAGTACTGCCGAGGCAGCTGTACGGCATCGAGATGATGTTTGGGTCAGAAATCAATATTATCGATTATAACGGAAGACTCAGCCTTGATAATGAATTGATGAAGGAATTTTTAGATATCAGAATTGCGGGAATCCATGAACTTTGTTATAAAATAGGAGATGAGGAACAGAATACTGCCGCATACTTAGGAGCTATGAAGCATCCTCTGGTGGATATCATAAGCCATCCCGACGACGGCAGGATTCCGATCAATTATGAAGCACTGGTTTTGGGTGCAAAAGAGACAAAAACACTGTTAGAGGTCAACAACAGTTCCCTTTGCCCCGAAAGCTTCCGGGTCAATGCCAGAGAAAACTATTTTGTGATGCTGGATCTGTGCAGGAAGCATAATGTTCCTGTGATTGTCAACAGCGATGCGCATACTCCATATGCGGTAGGTGACCTGAATGAAGCAAAAGCCCTGCTTTCAGAAGTTGATTTTCCGGAAGAACTGGTGGTGAACCGCTCTGTTAAGGCGTTTAAAGAAGCTCTGAGCAATAAAAGAAACTAAGAAGAAAACCCTGCGTAAATTTTTTTTGCGCAGGGTTTTTTATTTCATAAGAAAGTTCGTCCCATGGAATAAAAACGCTCTGCGGGTTGTACACAGATGCGTAAGGAAATCATTTGACAACTTTGTTCTTAGAAAAGTATTAATGCCAGAATGACCGTTATGATACCGGAAATCCCTATGGAGATGCCGCTCATGGCTCCTTCGATTTCACCCAGTTCCACTGCTTTGGAAGTTCCGACGGCATGGCTGCATGTTCCGATGGAGACACCGGCGGCAGCAGGATCTTTGACTTTAAACATTTTGATCAGCAGAGGGCTGATCACGGCTCCTAGAATTCCGGTGATAACAACTGCAGCCACCGTGATGGACGGAATGCCGGAAAGCTGACTGCTGATTTCTATGGCGATCGGGGTTGTGACGGATTTTGGAATCAGGGAGGCCGTCAGATGTTCATTGAAACCAAAGAGACGGCAGAGGACACAGACACTCAACATAGATGTCACAGAACCTACAAAACAGCTCACGAGGATTGGCAGCCAGTGCTTCTTCAGCAGATCAAATTCCCGGTAGATGGAGAGAGCTAATGATGCGGTGGCCGGAGCCAGGAACATGGAGATGACAGCACCTCCGCTGTTATAATCCTCAAGAGGTATGGAAAATATCTTCAAAAACAAAATGATGAATGCAATGGAGAGCAGAAGAGGATTCAGCGCAGAAACTTTTGTTTTTCTCTGCAGGATACGGAATCCTTCATAGACACAGAGAGAAAGCGCGATTGGAAACATTGGATTAGCAGTCAGTTCTTTCATAGTCATTTCCTTTCTTTTGCAGGGCGAAGATGAGCCTCATAGATAACGAAGTAGTAAAAAATGTGAGGACGGTTGTGACCAGGCAGATCAGGAGAAACGGTATGATCCGGCCCTGTAACAGCTGGTATTTTTCCATAATGCCGATTCCGGCGGGGAGAAAGAAAAAGGCCATGTGATGGAGAAGGAAATCGCAGATATCCTGGATCTGATGCTCTTTTACAATTTTTGAGAGCAGAAGGAGCAGGAGCAGGAACATGCTCATGATACTTCCCGGAAACGCAAACGGAAGCAGCTTAGCCAGCCCTTCCCCGGCCAGACAGACGAAGAAAAGGAAGCTCATTTGTAATAAGTGTCTCATGTTATTTATCCTTTCTAAGTAAGTAATATACGATATCTTTGCAGTACTGAAAGAGGTCACCGGGGTTGGAGCAGAAAGTCTCATCCGGACAAAACCTGGTATAACAGTTTTCCGGAACCGGCTTTAAAACTGCAGACCGGTCTACAAAGGCGGCCATGGATACAGGGATTACAATGTCTTCCAGAGGAAGATAACGGTAATCCTTTATATTTTTATGGTAGTGCTTCAGCTGGCCGTGTATCAGGGGACATTGAAGGTTTGCTTCTGCCCCGGAGATCTCAAGCCGATGTCCTGATTTCTTAAAAGAAAGTGGCACCGGAGTATTGAAAGGGAGAGAAAGGCGGACAGAAAAAGTATGTTCCGACAGGCTGTGTTCTTCCACTGAAAAATGGCCGCCGGCCAAAGGCTCAAAGATCAGCAGGGACTGGATCCGGGAAAGAGATAAGATGTCCTCTTTATTATGCTGCAAAATCATAGATTTTAATTCCGGATCCTTTGTTTTTATGTAGTCCTGATAAACTTTGATCAGCTGCCGTCCCGATATGCGGTCCGTTCTTTGAATCCCCAGGAATTCTTCCACTGATTTTTGTTTGAGATTTTTTAATGGGAGGAGGTGCCTGAAGGAACGGAGATTTTTATAAAGATCAATGCAGCGTTTGCTATCTAAGGAATATGGAAGACCAAACTCCTCACACTTTTTTTTCAAAAAGGGAAGATCAAAGGTCCCACCGTTATAAGTGACGATGACGTCATAAGAATCCGCACAGCTTAAAAATGAGGTGAGGATTTGTTTTTGTTCCAATCCGGATTCATTAAACCACTGCCTGGGCTCCCGGCCTTTCTCACAGCATCCGATGACGGAGAGGGCAGAAGTTTCCGGTGAAAGTCCCGTAGTCTCGATATCCAGATATAAAAGATTTTCTTTTGTTTCCATCGTCTCGTCTCCTTTCCAAAACTGCTGTCCTTCATTATAGTTCCTGTATGAATTTTTTTCAATCCCTAACCACAGGTGTGAGATTTATGTTATAATGACTTCAAAACGTCGCAAGGAGGATATGGAGTGATTTCATATATTAAGGGCATTTTAGTTTCCATGACGCCTGGGGGAGCGGTGGTAGAGAATAACGGCATAGGATATGATATCATGATGCCGGCCGGACAGGAGTTTCCGGGAGGCATCGGACAGGAAGTCAGGATCTATACCCACATGCATGTGAGGGAAGACGATATAAGCCTTTTCGGATTCCGGACAAAGGAGGAGCTGGAAGCGTTTGAACTTCTGATCGGAGTCAGCGGCATCGGTCCTAAGGTGGGACTATCCGTTTTGTCGACCCTGTCTGTCTATGAATTAAAGATTGCGGTGATGAGCGATGATTCCAAGACGATTTCAAAGACTCCGGGGCTTGGACCGAAGGGAGCCAAGAAACTGATTCTGGAACTCAGAGACAAACTGGACTTTGAAGAATTTGAGCAGGCTGAACCGATGGACTTTGCAGGAGATTTACCGGCAGAAGATTCTGTGGCTGTTACGGCACAGGGGCTTGTAAGCCTTGGCTACTCCAGGTCTGAAGCGATGATGGCCATTAAGAAAGTAGAAAATGCAGCAGAGTACAGCCCTGAGCAGTTACTGAAAAAGGCGCTGACAAAGCTGATATAGAGGAACATTATGTTGGATAGAATGATTTCCACGGAACTGGTGGAAGAAGACATTACAATAGAAAATAATCTAAGACCTCAGAACCTGGACGATTACATCGGACAGGAAAAGGTAAAGCAGAATCTGAGAATTTTCATCGAGGCGGCAAAGAGCAGAGGCGAGTCCCTGGACCATGTTCTTCTTTACGGACCGCCGGGACTTGGAAAGACTACGCTGGCGGGCATCGTCGCCAATGAGATGGAAGTACACTTAAAGGTCACAAGCGGACCTGCCATTGAAAAGCCCGGGGAAATAGCTGCGCTGCTTAACAATCTCCAGGAAGGGGACGTGCTGTTTATCGACGAGATCCACCGGCTGAACCGTCAGGTGGAAGAAGTGTTGTACCCTGCCATGGAAGATTTCGCCATCGATATCCTGGTGGGGAAAGGACAGGCCGCCAGGTCTATCCGGCTGGAACTTCCGAAATTTACTTTAGTGGGTGCCACGACCAGGGCAGGGATGCTGACGGCTCCGTTAAGAGACCGTTTTGGTGTCGTCAACCGGCTGAATTTTTATGAGACAGAGGAACTCATGACCATTGTCATTAATTCAGCGGCGGTGCTAGGCATTCCGATTGAAGAAGAAGGAGCGAGGGAGATTGCCAGAAGATCCAGGGGGACACCGAGGCTGGCCAACCGCCTTTTAAAGAGGGTCAGAGATTTCGCGGAAGTAAAGTACGATGGAGTCATTACAAAAGAAGTGGCGATGTCTGCCTTAAACCATTTGGAGGTAGATACCCTGGGACTCGACCAGATTGACCGGACTCTGCTCAAGACGATGATCGAGGTCTTTCACGGCAGTCCGGTAGGACTCGACACACTGGCTGCAGCCGTAGGTGAAGATTCCGGAACCATCGAGGATGTCTATGAGCCGTATTTGATTCAAAACGGACTGATCCAGAGGACGCCGAGAGGACGAATTGTCACCGGCGCTGCCTATCAGCATTTTGGACTGCCAATCCCGGAATAGGAGGGCTTACTTATGAAGAAAAACGTCGTAGAAGTAGTCATAGACGGAAAATTATATTATCTTGGCGGAGAAGAACCAGAAGAGTTTATGCACCAGATCGCATCTTATCTGAACGCAAAGATCCGCGACCTGAAAGCTTCGGAGCATTATCTGAAGCTGCCGCCGGACATGCAGAGTTTTCATCTGGCACTGAGTGTGGCCGATGAATATATGTGCATGAAAAATACACTGGAGAAAAGCCGGGAAGACATGGAATTACAGGATACGGAATTGTACCGTATGAAAAATGAACTGGTAGAACTCCAGATCAAGAATGAATCACTGGAAAAACAGCTGACAGAGTACCGGGAAAGGATTCGGGTACTGGAAGAGGCATCAGTTGCAAAAAAGGAACGGTAATCATATGAAGTCAACAGAAGTACTGGCCCCCGCAGGCTCTCCCGAGAGCCTGAAGGCTGCCGTCTTAAACGGAGCGGACGCCGTCTATCTGGGCGGGAGCTGCTATGGGGCGAGAGCTTATGCAGATAATTTTGATCAGAAACAGCTGTTGTGGGCTATAGATTATGCTCATCTTTTTGGCCGGAAGGTTTATCTGGCAGTCAATACCCTGATGAAGCAGGAGGAGATTTCGGGACTTGCAGGGTTTTTAGAACCTTATTATGAGAGGGGGCTGGACGCGGTCATTGTTCAGGACTTAGGAGCCGTGAGTGTAATCCGCCGCTGCTTTCCCGGCATGGAGATCCACGCCAGCACGCAGATGACCGTGACCGGCATCCATGGGGCGAGATTGGTAAAAGAGCTTGGAGGAAGCAGAGTCGTCCCTGCCAGAGAGCTTTCGCTTACAGAAATTCAAAAGATAAAAAAAGATACAGGGCTGGATATGGAGTGTTTTGTCCATGGAGCCCTTTGTTATTGTTATTCCGGACAATGCCTGATGAGCAGCTTGCTGGGAGGCAGGAGCGGCAACCGGGGACGCTGTGCCGGAACCTGCCGTCTGCCCTTTGATTTGTATGAGAACGGCACAAAGTTAAACCAAAGAGGACAGAATTACCTGCTCAGTCCAAAGGATCTCTGCACAATCAGGGAACTGCCTGAACTGATCGGACACGGCGTAGATTCACTGAAGATCGAGGGCAGGATGAAACAGCCGGAGTACGTGGGAACTGTCACGAGGATTTACAGAAAATATGTGGATCTGTATGAAAGCGGACAGCTGTATCAGGTAGATGAAGAAGATGAGAAGGAACTGCTGGAACTATTTAACCGGGGCGGATTTACGTCCGGCTACTATAAAAAGCATAACGGCAGGGATATGATGTCGTTATACAGGCCGAATCATCAGGGGATTTTCGTTGGGAAAGTCCAGTCTGTTCAGGGCCGGCATATTATGTTTCAGGCAGCAGAGGATCTGGGAAAAGGAGATGTGCTGGAGATTTCCCTGGAAAGAGGAGAAAAGGTGGAGCTTACCAGCCCGGATATCTGGAAAAAGGGGGACAAAGTCTGCTTAAACGGACAGAAGCTGAAACATTTGAAACCGGGCATGCGTATCTTCCGGACGAAGAACCAGTCCTTAAAGGACAGGGCGGCAGAGAGTCTGAAAAAGAAATCGAAAGAAAATATTAAGGGAAAAATTATAATTTCTCCTGGAAAGTGTGCTAAACTTTTGATAACTTCAGGAGAACTGGAAGTGGAGGTCCCGGGTGCCTTGGCAGAACCGGCCAGGAAACGTCCCCTCTCCAAAGAGGATATCATAAAGCAGATAACCAAAACCGGAGAGAGTGATTTTATCTTTACAGAGCTTGAGGCAGAAATCCATGGAGATATCTTTCTCCCGGTAGCGGCATTGAAGCAGCTGAGAAGAGATGCCTTTGAAAAACTTACAGAGGAGATCCTGAAAAAAAGCCGCAGGAAACCAGCCGCATATTTAATTCCTGATTTGCAGGTAAAACCAGAGATACATGGAATTGAAACTCCCGCTTTAACCGTTTCACTGGAAGACCGGTCGCTGCTTCCTGAAGTCCTCACATGGGACAGAGCAGAGAAGATCTATCTGTCTCTTTATGAAGCGGCGGAGGAACCGGAGATTTTATCACGGTGCAGAAGGGCAGGAAAGCAGGTCACGGTTATGCTGCCTCAGATTGTGAGGGAACCGGAGCTTCGGTTCTTGGAACAGTCCTGGGAGCTGCTGTCCGGTCCGGATGTGGATGAAATCTGCGTCCGCAGTTTAGAGGAACTCATATGGCTCAGAGAAAAGCAATGCAGGAAGAATGTACTGGCCGATTATATGGTCTATTGTTACAACCGGGAGGCATACCGGACGCTGAAACAGATATATGGACAGGATATCCGCATGACAATGCCTGCGGAACTGAATTTTGACGAACTGAGGGACCTGTCGTATACAGATGCAGATTTTCTGTTTTACGGACATCTGCCCCTCATGGTTTCGGCGCAGTGCCAGAGAAAAAACAGCACAGGCTGTGACCGGAAGAACTCCTGGATGACATTAAAAGACCGGTATGGAAAAGATTTTTATGTCAAAAATCAATGTAAAGGATGTTTTAATGAAATCTATAACGGAGAGCCTCTGTGGCTTGGATCTGAGATCCGAAAAGTCCGCAGGCTGGCCCCGGGGAATCTGCGCCTTCATTTCACGAAAGAGACAAGAGAGGAAGCTTCTGCAGTCTACAGGGCTTCCTGTGAAATACTTGAGGGAAAGCCGGCAGAGCTTCCATTCCCGAATTTTACAAAAGGACACTTTAAGAGAGGAATATTATAGGTGGTAATATGATTCAAATCATTGCAGTGGCTGCGAAATACCTGATACTGATCATGTGTCTGGTCTATACATTTTCTTGTTTTACCATGTTCCGGCCGAAAAATAAAAAACGGCAGGAGGCACTGCTTGACAATCAGGTCATTTATATGTTTATATTTTTGTTTCTGTGCAATCTGGTCTTGTTTTTAAAGACACTGGAACTGAAAGTTCTGATATTTTTTGCGGCACAGATCGTATTTTTTGAAATCGTCATGATCTTATATCCGAAAATTTATAAGAGGTCATCCAGGCTTCTGATCAACAATATGTGTTTTCTTTTGGGAACCGGATTTGTGATTCTCACAAGGCTTTCTTTTGAACTGGCCATGAAGCAGTTTGCCATTGTAGCCATCGGAGTGCTTGTCACAGGACTGATTCCCCTGATGATGCACAAACTGTCGTTCTGGAGTAAGCTGGGATGGGTCTATGCCATCGGCGGCTTTGCGCTGCTTTCCTCCGTATTTGTTTTCGGGGTCATGAAAAATGGTGCTTATAACTGGGTCCAGTTCGGAAGCCTGGCATTCCAGCCGTCTGAATTTGTCAAGATCATCTTTGTGTTTTTTGCTGCGGCTATGCTGAGCAAGGCAAAAGAATTCAGGGATCTGGTAAAGATCACGGTGATCGCAGGTCTCTATGTTCTGGTTCTTGTGGTGGAAAAGGATCTGGGAGGAGCGCTCCTCTATTTTATGATCTATCTGATGATGCTGTACGTTGCGACTGCCAAGCCGAGTTATCTTCTGGGCGGATTGGGGGCAGGAGCCTTTGCGGCAGTGATCGCCTATCATTTATTCTCTCATGTACAGGTCCGGGTAGCTGTCTGGCAGGACCCGTTTTCCATGATCGAGGGGAGAGGCGCACAGGTATGCCAGTCTCTGTTTGCCATCGGCACCGGCGGCTGGTTTGGGATGGGCCTTACCCAGGGAAGGCCGTTTGATATCCCGGTCCGGGAATCAGATTTTATTTTTTCCGTGATCAGTGAGGAATTCGGTGTGATCTTCGGGATCTGTCTGATCTTCGTACTGATCAGCTGTTTTATCTTGTTCATGGACATTTCCACCAGAAGCCGTACACTGTTCAACAAGCTGCTTTGTCTTGGCTTTGGTGTTTGTTTTATTTTTCAGGTGTTTTTAAGTATCGGCGGAGTGACCAAGTTCATACCGTCCACAGGTGTTACCATCCCTCTTGTAAGCTACGGGGGAACATCGGTGCTGAGTACTTTGATTATTTTAAGTGTCATTCAGGGACTGCACATGTTAGCAAATAGTGAGGAAGAAGAAAATGAGCTTATTCAAACGCAGAAAGAAAGCGGAAACGGAGATACCAAAGAAATCTCCCTCTCCAAAAACAGAACGAAGCGCGGGAAGAAAGAAAAAGCACGCCAATAGACAGATCCTTCAGATTACATATATCTTTGTGGGACTGTTTCTTGTGCTGATCGGTTATATCATACATTTTGTCGTCAGAGACAGTCAGAATGTAATCACCGATTCCCATAATTTAAGACTTCAGGAATTAGAGAAATATGTGGTGAGAGGAAAAATCATCAGTGCAAACGGAAAAGTCCTGGCCCAGACCGTCAGCGATGGAGACAGCGAGACAAGGGATTATCCGTATGGACGGATGTTCGCCCATGTGGTAGGGTACAACGCCAAAGGAAAATCCGGCCTGGAATCCAAATGTAATTTTGATCTGCTGAAATCCAATGCAAATCTTTTATCCCAGATCGAGAGTAATCTGAAAGGGGAAAAGAGCATCGGGGACAATGTTTACACTACGCTTGATACAAGGGTACAAAAGGCAGCGTATGATGCGCTGAGCGGAGAAAAAGGAGCGGTGGTGGCCATGGACCCGGAAACCGGAAAAGTCATCGCCATGGTTTCAAAACCGGATTTCCGTCCGGCTCTGGTAAAGGAAAACTGGAAAGAACTGAATACGGATGAAGATGCACTTTTGATCAACAGGGCCACACAGGGGCTGTATCCTCCGGGGTCTACCTTTAAGGTGATCACTGCCCTGGAGTTTATGAGAGAACACAAAGATTATAAAAACTTTACCTATCACTGTACCGGATCTACGACTATCAACAATGTAAAAATCCGCTGCTATGGGGGAACCGCCCATGGAACTGTGGATCTGGAAGGAGCAGTGGAAAAATCGTGCAATACCGCTTTTGTCCATATGGCTTCCCAGCTGAATAAAGGTAAATTTGCTTCCCTCGCAGAGGATATGATGTTTAACTCCAGAATTCCGATTAACCTGGCAGCGGTATCCAGCCGGTTTACATTTGACGGAAGTTCCAAAGACAGTCAGGTTCCCCAGATCGCAATAGGACAGGGAAGTACACTGATTACGCCGCTTCAGAATGCGGCAGTCATGAGTACTATCGCCAATGACGGAGTCATGATGGAGCCCTATCTTGTGGACAAGGTGAAAAATGTAAACGGAGGGGTGATCAAAGAGACGAAGGCGAAAGAGACCGCCAGCCCGCTCAGCGCCGAAGAGTGTAAAAAACTCAGAAAAATGCTCAGGAAAGTTGTGACAAACGGAACGGGTACATCAGCCTACTCTTCAAGATATAAAGTCTATGGAAAAACCGGCTCTGCCGAGTATAACGATGATAAGGATTCACACGCATGGTTTATCGGCTGTGCGGAGCATAACGGCAGAAAGATCGTCGTAAGCGTGATCGTGGAAGGCGGCGGATCCGGAGGCCGCGTGGCAGCTCCGATTGCAAAAAATGTCTTTGACGCTTATTTCAGGTAAGGAATGGGAAAGCAAAATCCAATGTTGAAATGCATATCCATTAACGTTATAATAATTTCTAGAGAGACCCAAAATAGCGTTGAGGCAGGATGATTGGAGGCCGCGATGACAGAGGCAACAAGCTGTGGAGGTGTCGTAATTTACAGAGGGAAGATATTGCTGTTGTACAAAAGTTATAAGAACAGATATGACGGCTGGGTACTTCCGAAAGGTACAGTTGAAAAAGGGGAAACGCACGAACAAACCGCTTTGCGTGAAGTAAAAGAAGAGACAGATGCCAATGCCCGAATTATCAAATATGTCGGAAAGAGCGAGTATTCCTTTTACTCTTTCCATGAGCAGATCGTAAAAAGCGTTCACTGGTATTTGATGGAGGCAGAAGGGTATCATTCAAAACCGCAGAAAGAAGAGTTTTTCGTTGACTCTGGGTACTACAAATTTCACGAAGCCTACCACTTGTTAAAGTTCCCGAATGAAAAAGAGATTTTAAAGGAAGCATACGAAGAATACAAAAAGCTAAAATCCAAAAATCAATGGGGAATCAGGCAAAGAAGATGAAAAAAGAATTGTAGATGGGTAAATCCATTTACAGTTCTTTTTTTTGTAATAAATCGGCTTGTTCCTTATTAAACTGTAACATAAGAGGTGAAAGGTTTATTTTATGAAAAAAGCAGCAATTTTTATTCTTTCGTTACTGTTATGCATTTCATCCGGAACCATGGTGTGTGCCACAGAACCGGAAACATTGCTTACAGTGGCTCAGGACGGAGAAGGGCTTGACTTGACTGCAAAATCTGCAGTTGTGATGGAGGCGGGGAGCGGCACCATACTGTATCAAAAGGACAAAGACATGAAACTGCCTCCGGCCAGTGTGACAAAAGTCATGTCTCTTCTTTTGATCTTTGAAGAACTGGACAAAGGAAATCTTAAGTATTCAGATAAAGTGACAGTCAGCGAGCACGCGGCTTCGATGGGAGGGTCCCAGGTGTTCTTAGAACCTGGAGAAAGCCAGACGGTGGACACGATGCTTAAATGTATCGTGATCTCCAGTGCCAACGATGCGGTTGTATCCATGGCGGAACATATCGCGGGAAGCGAGGGCGCTTTTGTAAAGCGGATGAATGAAAAGGCGAAGCAGCTTGGCATGAAAAATACCACATTTAAAAACAGCTGCGGACTGGATATCAAAGGACATGAGACTTCAGCCTATGATATTGCCCTGATGTCAAGAGAACTGACGACAAAACACCCGGATATTTTTAAATATACAAAAATATGGATGGACAAATTTACCCATGAGACGAAAAAGGGAACGAAGGAATTCGGTCTGAGCAATACAAATAAACTGTTAAAGCAGTATAACGGATGTACCGGCCTGAAGACAGGAAGCACCAGCACCGCAAAGTTCTGTCTGAGTGCCACGGCTACGAGAAACGGGGTCAGTCTGATTGCTGTTGTCATGGCCAGCGACGATTCCAAGACAAGGGTGAAAGATGCCAGTGCTTTGCTGGACTATGGATTTTCTCACTGCCAGGTCATGGAGGACCACACGAAAGCAAAGGATATCGGAAAGATTGCGGTGACAAAAGGAAAGAAAGAGACCGTCTCCTATCAAGAGGATATTCCTGCGAAGATTGTCCTGGTGAAGGGCAGTAAAAATGATGTGAAGAAGCAGATCCGTATCGGCCAGGTGAAAGCCCCTGTGAAAAAGGGTCAGGTATTGGGATATATTATATATAAAAGAGGAGATGAAGTCCTTCTGAAAAAACCGGTAAAAGCCACAGAGAGCGTAGAGAAAATGAACTTCCTTACCAGTCTGACACGATTGGCTGAGCGATATTTTTAAGTGAAAGTTAACAAAAATAGTAGATTATCATTTCTTGATAAGTTATAATAAAATACCTCAGATATAAACATTCTATAAACAAATCTGAATAATATATAAAGTATAATTTCCGTTTATTTCATAAATAAGACACTTCTTTTCATCGGCATGGAAAAAGACAGAATTAAATTTCTTCAGCATTGACTTTATAATGAAATCATCAAGTAAACAAGTCACATGTTAGGAGGATTATTTATGAGCGAATCATGGTTGGGCCTTGAAGGCAAGACAGTCATCGTAACCGGCGGGGCATCCGGAATCGGGAAAGCAGTCGCCCAGGAATTTTTAAATGTCGGGTGCAATGTAGTTGTTTCTGACATGGCGCCGGAAGCGCCGGAGTTTGACACTGCTGCCGGTAAGTTTCATTACGTGAAAACGGACGTAACCAGTGCAGAAGATGTGGATGCCATGGTAAAAGAAGTGGTGGACACATTCGGAACCGTAGATGTACTGGTGAACAACGCAGGGATCAATATTCCGAGACTCCTGGTAGACCCGAAAGAGCCGAAAGGACAGTATGAACTGGACGAAGCAGTCTGGGATAAAGTGTGCGGCGTCAACTTAAAGGGAGTGTTCTTCTGTGCACAGGCAGTGGGCAGAATCCTTGTGGAAAAAGGAGAAGGGGTCATCATCAACATGTCTTCAGAGAGCGGACTGGAAGGCTCCGAGGGACAGAGCGTGTACGCGGCGACAAAGAACGCAGTGAATTCCCTGACCAGAAGCTGGGCAAAAGAATTAGGGAAACAGGGAGTGCGCGTAGTAGGCGTGGCACCGGGCATCATGGAAGCGACAGGATTAAGAACGTTAGCGTATGAATCAGCGCTGGCGTATACAAGAGGGATCACAGTGGATGATTTAAGAGCGGGTTACAGCAAGACATCCACAACACCGCTCGGAAGATCTGGAAAACTCTCCGAAGTGGCAGATATGTGTGTCTATCTGGCAAGCCAGAGATCTTCTTATGTACATGGTGTGACCATCAATGTAGCCGGCGGAAAAACAAGAGGTTAGGCTCCATACGGAGAAAAGGTGGTATTAGGTAAGCTTATGAAACTTTTTAATGATGAAAACAGAATGGCTGCTCTGTTGAGGAACGTGGAGGTACAGGATTCCTCCGACGTAGAACGCATTGCGGCGAAGCTCAGCGTTTCCACAAAGACTGTGCGGAACGATGTAAAAGAGCTGAACTGCCTGATGGGCGGATATGCAGTCATCAGCAATAAAAAAGGACAGTATAAGCTTATTGTATTCGATCAGAAGGGTTATGAGGAGATTCGAGATAAGATCTACGAACAGGAAGAATATTTTAATTCCCCTCAGACAAGGATGGCGTATATTTTCTGGCAGCTGATGGATGCCAAAAAGCCGTATCTGATCGATGACCTGTCGGAGGAGATGAAGGTAGGGAGAACGACAACCGTCGGAGATTTAAATCGTATCCGGGAACAGATAAAAAAGTATGATCTGACAGTGGAAGGAAAGGCAAACACAGGGCTCTCCCTTTGCGGGGAAGAGATTAAGATCCGCCTGTTTCTTCTGGAAAATGTCTATGAGCAGATTTATCTCAACTATCCGCTGGGCAGCCGGTTAAGGCAGCTTTTGTATGATATGCAGACAGAATATTCTCTGGATGCCTTGGGATTCGGACAATTTTTCAGGGCATTTGTAGTCATGATCGACCGCCTTGGGAACGGACATACGATTGAATCTCTGGACCACAGGTATCTGGAGCTTTATGACAGCAAAGTATACGAGATTGCGGACGAATTTGCGGACAAAGTGGAAGAGGCTGTTCCGTTCAAAATACCAAAACCAGAGAGGATCTTCCTCTGTCTGCCTATTGCAGGGATGAGGACTCCTGTTAATACGGAAGGGATAGAGAACTATATCCAGATTTCAGAAGAGGCGGCAGATCTGATTATTGAGATTTTAGACCGCATCCGGGATGAGATCGGTGTTACAGTGATCGTAAATGAACTGTTTGATGATTTTGTCTATCATGTATTTTTTATGATCAACCGGCTGAAATATGGATTTCATATCCGGAATGCTTTGGTGGAAGAAGTAAAAGATGAATACTCCGTTGCCTACACGATGGCCGGCATAGCCAAAGATGTCATCGAAACGAGGACCGGAGTCGAGGTGACGAAGGACGAGCTGGGGTTTCTGGCAATGTATTTCGGCGTGTTTCTTTTAGAACAGGCGCCGGAACAGAAGCAGTACAGAATTGCCATTGTATGCGGCTCAGGAAAGATCATCGGAAGACTGATCGCCAGCCAGCTGAAAAATATTTTTGAGGTGGAACCGGCTATCGATTATTATTTTAATGGAGATTTTGAGGCGGAAAAAGAAGATTCCTACGACTTGATTATTACGACAACAAATTTAAAGACAAAAGGGCCGACACCGATTATTGATATTGATGAGGTGTTCGACAAGAATCTGCTGAAAAGTAAAGTAGAAAGTGTAAAAAATATGGCGGAGATGGGAATACCGATTCGCCGGGGAATTGATTCAGTGTTCCTGAACATGCTGGACGAGGAACGGTTCTTTGTGCTTAGGCCGGAACTTGGCTATGAAGAGAATGTGGACATGATGACCGAAGAACTGTATAAACAGGGACTTGTGGACGAAGGCTTTGAGGAGAGAATCCGCATTCGGGAACAGGAATCGACAATGATATTTGAAAAAAATATTGCTTTTCCTCATACGACGAATAAACTGCAGAAGCTGACCCTTGCCTTCGGTGTATTTCCGGAAGAAGAGAAGGCAAAGGGAGAGGACGAAGTTCAGCTGGTGTTTTTGCTGGCCATCCCGGAAGAAATGAAAAATGATTCCGTGCTGATTCAGCTCTATGACAACATGCTGGCGATCGCCCATGAGCCAGACGTGGTGAAGAAGCTTCGGCAGATGAAGAGTTACAGGGAATTACTTCTGTATTTTGTGGAAGAGAACAATATTTTTAAATAAGGTTAAGGAGGATGCGTATGTCATACTATTTATTGATTGCAGGAGCGCTGCTGACGGCATTTATACTGCAGTTTCTGTTTTCAATGGTTCAGATGAAGGGCTTTAACGTCCACTACGGAAGAATGAGAAAAATCGGAAGAGTGGCAATCGGAAAAAGCAAAGGCGGTTTTCATGCCGGAGCTATGGTGATGTTTGCAATTGATAAACGTGGCATGATCAAAGAAGGATGTTTCATGCGGGGATTTACAATCTTTGCACGATTTAAGAAGTTTGATGATTTCAACGGAAAGAATGTGGGACTGATTACGAAAGAAGACTGCAAAGGCATGGAATATTCTTTGAGACGATCCGTTTTGAATGCAGCCTCCAACTACAACACGATCATGGACGGAGGCGAAGTAGTGGAGACGCCGGGACTCTTGACGAGAATTGCGGACATGCTTCTCGGCAAATCCAGAAAAGCCTGCAAATAGGAAGGAGAAATATATATGAACGTTATTGTAAAATTTGCGTCAGGATTTATGGGATTATTTGACACTGGTGCCCAGACTTTTATCGGATGGGTGTCAGGAATTGTACCGAAAGTATTACTGTTACTTATTTTAATGAACACCATCATCGCATTGGTTGGACAGGACAGGATCAACAAATTTGCGAAGGTGTGCTCTAAAAATGTTATTTTGGCTTATGGGGTGCTGCCATTTATCGCGGCATTCATGTTAGGTAACCCAATGGCGTTTTCTATGGGTAAATTCCTGCCGGAACGCCAGAAACCAAGCTACTATGCATCAGCAGCTTATCACTGCCACACAAACAGCGGTATTTTCCCGCATATCAACCCGGGTGAAATCTTCATCTACATGGGAATTGCAGCTGGAATCCAGAAACTCGGCTTAAACGAAACAGACCTTGCACTTCGTTATCTGTTAGTCGGTCTTGTCATGAACTTCTTTGCCGGATGGGTAACTGACTTTACGACAAAGATCGTTATGAAACAGCAGGGAATCGAACTGAGCAACGAGATTAAGTTAGAGGATCAATAAAGAGAGAAAAGGAGGATTCATCATGGCAGAATACAGAGCAATTAAAATTGAAAAAGGAAGCGGCGGATTCGGCGGACCTTTAACCGTAAAACCGGAAGAAGGAAAAGACGTTTTATTATTCATCACCGGAGGAGGAGCAGAACCTGATATCGTTCAGAAGATCGTAGACCTCACCGGATGCCGTGCGGTAAACGGATTTAAGACAACTGTACCGGAAAAGGAAATTTTCCTAGTCATCATCGACTGTGGAGGAACTCTTCGCTGCGGTATCTATCCTCAGAAAAGAATTCCTACCATCAATGTAAACCCGGTCGGAAAATCCGGACCGATGGCGAAGTACATCACAGAAGACATCTATGTATCCGGTGTCGGCATGAACCAGATCAGCGCAGCAGACGGATCTGCGGCTCCGATCAGATCAGAGGCGCCTAAGACAGAAGAAAGAGAATTCAAATACAGTGCAGACAAGAAAGTTTCCGAGCAGATGGGCGGAAACGGCGGAAAGAAATCCAGCTTCATCCAGAAGATTGGTATGGGCGCAGGGAAAGTCGTAGCGACATTCAACGCGGCTGCGAAAGAATCCGTCAACACCGTATTACATACGATTCTCCCGTTCATGGGATTCGTGTCACTGCTGATCGGTATTATCCAGGGCTCCGGTTTCGGAAACTGGTTTGCACAGATGTTAAAACCACTCTGCGGAAATATCGTGGGACTTGTGATCTTAGGACTGATCTGTTCTATCCCGTTCCTGTCCTGTCTGTTAGGGCCTGGAGCCGTTATCGCTCAGATCATCGGTACTCTGATCGGTGTGGAAATCGGAAAAGGAAACATTGCTCCAGGACTTGCACTGCCGGCATTGTTTGCCATCAACACACAGTGTGCCTGTGACTTTATTCCGGTAGGTCTGGGACTTGAAGAAGCAGATCCGGAAACAGTTGAAGTCGGTGTGCCTTCTGTGCTATACTCAAGGTTCATCATAGGTGTGCCGCGTGTGCTTGTAGCATTCGTAGCAAGTATCGGATTATACAAATAATTCAGTTTTAGCAGGAAAGGAAGAAGAACATGATTTATCAGACAACAATCAAAGGAATGGGAGATCAGGTAGAAGCATTTGTCGGAGAGGGGATCTTCGTAACATTTGGGGACAACGCTCCGGATACTTTAAAAGATTTCTGCTACTCTGTAGAAGTGACTCCGGTTCAGGGAGAGATCAAGCCGGGCAGTAAGCTTGTGATCGACGGACAGGAATACAAGATTACCATGGTTGGAGATGTTGCCAGAGAAAACCTGAACAACTTAGGCCACGTAACATACTCATTCAACGGAAGCGGGGAATGCCTTCCGGGAAGCATCTGTGTAGAAAAAACAGATGTGCCGACATTAAAAGTGGGAAGCACAATTTCTATCACAGAATAAATATTATGTTTCATAACAATGGACAATGGGGGACGGAAGCCCGTATGCGGCATCCGTCCCTCTTGTTTTTTTTCAAATTATTTAGTAAAATAGGGAAAGGTGTACCCGGACTGTCAAGAAAGGTACGGGAATGGCCTTTAAAAGAAACAGGACTTCCAAATACCGGGAAAGTGAGAGAGTATGTTGTTTATAATTTTAACTGCAGCTGTAATATTGGGGGCGGCTGTATGTTTTGCGAGTATGAATGAAAATCAAAACTTGTCGTTGGAAGAATATACGGTTGTTTCTGCAAAACTGCCGGAGGAATTTGACGGCTTTAAAATCGTGTTCCTGACAGACCTCCACTGCAATGAATTTGATTACCAGAATAAGGCGCTGATCGACATGATCGACGGCTGCAGTCCCGATGCCGTTTTTGTGGGCGGGGATATGCTTGTGAGCAGGGTGGACTCGTCTTATGAAGTCGCGCTGGATTTGATGAGAGAACTCTCCCGGAGATACCGTATCTATTATGCGGACGGGAACCATGAAATGAGGCTCAAGAGAAATGAGGAAGTCTATGGAGTGGCCTATAAAGAATACGTTCACCAGCTCAAAGAATGCGGAGTCGTTCATCTGTCCAACGAGAGTATCATGGTCGACAGCGGTATTTCTGCCATCTGTCTGACGGCTTATGATATGGAAGAAAAACAGTACCGCAAGTTTCATCCTGCTCCGCCTTCGCTGGAGGAGATGTCGGATGCGCTCGGAGATGCAGATCCGGAATTTTTTCAGGTACTTCTGGCCCACAATCCAAATTATTTCAGGCAGTATTCCAAGTGGGGGTGTGATCTGGTCTTATCCGGGCATTTTCATGGAGGGATGGTCAGACTTCCGAAGATCGGCGGTGTGATATCGCCTCAGTTTCAGCTGTTTCCAAAGTATGATGCGGGAGAATATCAGATCGGTACATCGATCATGATCTTAAGCCGCGGTTTGGGAAATCATTCAATTAAGATCAGGCTGTTTAACAGGCCTGAGGTATCGTGTATTACATTAAAGAAAAAGTAGGACATTTTAATATGGCAGCGATTGATATAAAATTAAATGTTTTTGAGGGACCCTTGGATCTTTTGCTCCATCTGATTGAGAAAAATAAGGTGGATATCTATGACATTCCTATCTCTGAGATCACGGAACAGTATCTTGCCTATATCCGTGAGATGGAGGAGGAAGATCTGGATGTGATGAGTGATTTTCTTGTGATGGCGGCGACACTGCTCAGGATCAAAGCCAAAATGCTTCTTCCGGCCAAAGAAGATGATGAGGAAGAAGGCGATCCGAGGGAGGAATTGGTTTTAAGGCTCCTGGAGTACAAAATATACAAGTACGCGTCCAAAGAACTGAAAGCCAGAGAGTACGAGGCGGAGAAGATCTTTTTTAAAGAAAGGGCCGTGCCGGAAGAGGTGCTCAGATACCGCCGTCCGGTTGACGTCCGGGAGATCACAAGGGATGTCACCATGGAGGATCTGAACAGGATTTTCCAATTTGTCATGCGCAAAAGGGAAGATAAGATCGATCCCATCAGGAGCAAGTTTGGAGAGATCAAACAGGAGGAAGTCCGGCTGGAAGATAAGATGGAAGAAGTGGAATATCTGATCTCTTCCAGGAGACGCATGTCATTCAGACAGCTGCTGGAAGGACAGATGACCAAAGAAAAAGTCGTCGTCACATTTCTTTCAGTTTTGGAACTGATGAAGGTTGGAAAGATACGGGCTGTCCAGGAAAAGATCGGACAGGAAATTATAATAGAGGTGTTGGAGAGGCATGAGACAGAAACAGGCAGTGATTGAGGCAATTTTATTTTCCATGGGAGAGAGCGTCTCGAAGAAACAGCTGATGGCAGCTCTGGATATCCCGGAGGATTTATTTTTTTACTTAATTGATCAGCTGAAAAGAAAATACAACAGAAAAGACAGCGGAATCCGGCTTCTTGAGCTGGACGGTTCTTACCAGCTGTGCACCAGGCCGGAATACTATGATCAATTAATTAAAATTGTAAACCAGCCGAAAAAACCGAAGCTTACCGATGTCATGATGGAGACTTTATCGATCATCGCATATAAGCAGCCGGTGACAAAACAAGAGATAGAAGCCATCCGAGGGGTCAAATGCGACCATCCGGTCAATAAGTTATTAGAGTATAACTTAATCCGGGAGGCCGGGCGTTTAGACGCCGTCGGACGACCGATATTATTCAGAACGACGGAAGAATTCTTGCGCTGTTTTGGAGTGGGATCCATAAAAGAGCTTCCTGAAATTGAACAGGATAAGGTAGAGGACTTTAAACAAGAAGCTCAGGAGGAAGTAAAATATGCATTAGAGGAACTGGAACAAAATTAAGGGAGGACAGCATATGGGAAAAATTACAGGAAACCAGCTTTTGGTAAAGGCATTGAAAGAAGAAGGCGTAGATACCGTCTTTGGGTATCCGGGGGCCTGCGTCATCGATATTTTTGATGAGTTATACAAAGATGACACGATCGACGTGATCCTTCCGAGACACGAACAGGGACTGATCCATGCGGCAGACGGGTATGCAAGGTCTACCGGTAAAGTGGGGGTCTGTCTTGCGACCAGCGGGCCGGGGGCGACAAACCTGGTGACGGGAATCGCTACGGCGAATTATGACAGTGTACCGCTTGTGTGCTTCACCGGGCAGGTGGCGCTTCCGCTGATCGGAAATGATACGTTCCAGGAAGTTGATATTGTGGGCGTGACAAGAAATGTCGCCAAATTTGTGATCGTTGTAAGGGACAGGGCAGATCTGGGACGTATTATCAAAGAAGCCTTTTATATCGCAAGGACCGGGAAACCGGGGCCGGTGCTGATCGATCTGCCAAAAGACGTGATGGGCACCTTCGGCAGTGAGGAGTATCCGGACAGCGTAAATATCAGAGGATACAAACCGAACACAAAAGTACATCACGGACAGGTGATGAGAGCCATGAAAGCTCTTCACAAGTCTAAAAAACCACTGTTTTTGATCGGCGGAGGAACAAAGATTGCCGGAGCCCACAAAGAGATGACAAAGCTTGCGGAAATATTGAAGGTACCTGTGGTGTCTACGATTATGGGACGCGGAGTACTGCCAACGGACCATCCGCTCTACTTTGGCAACATCGGCATGCACGGAAACTTTGCGGCAAATGAAGCTATTGCAAACTGTGATGTCCTGTTTTCCATCGGGACGAGATTCAATGACCGGATCACGGGAAAACTTGGTACGTTTGCGTCCAAGGCAAAGATCATACATATTGATATCGACACGGCGGCCATTTCTAAAAATGTAACCGTGGATATTCCGATCGTTGCAGATGCAAAGGAAGCGATTTTAGATATTCTGGAATTGGCACAAAAAGAACCGGCTCTGAATGTGGAGCGCTGGATCTCCATGATGGAGAGCTGGCAGAAATCCCATCCGATCAAGATGGAGGATGCCGAGGGAAATCTGACTCCTCAGATGATCATAGAGGCCATCAACAAAGACTTTAAAGAACCGATCGTTGTCACAGACGTAGGGCAGAATCAGATGTGGGCGACACAGTATGTAGAACTCCATGGAAACCGCCAGCTGCTGACATCAGGAGGGCTGGGTACGATGGGATACGGATTCCCGGCGGCCTTGGGTGCATGTATCGGAAATCCCGGAAGGGAAGTCGTATGCATCAGCGGAGACGGCGGAGCCCAGATGAACATCCAGGAAATGGCGACAGCAGTCGTGCAGGAACTTCCTGTGGTATTCTGTATTTTCAACAACGGATATCTGGGCATGGTGAGGCAGTGGCAGGATCTCTTCTATAATAGAAGGTTTGCAAGCACATGTCTGAAATACAGAAAGAGCTGCAAAGGCAACTGTACGCCGGAGAACCATCCGTGCCCTCCGTATACACCGGATTTCGTGAAACTTGCGGAGAGCTATGGAGCTCAGGGTATCCGTGTGACCAGGCCGGAAGAGATTGATGCGGCATTTGAGAAGGCAAAAGAAAAGACTGACGGACCGACATTGATCGAATTCATTATTGACAGCGAGCAGCTGGTATTCCCGATGATGAAGACAGGCGGTTCCATCAACGAAATGATTATGGATCGATAGGAGGTTTTTCTATGGAAAAAAGATGGTTATCCTTATATGTTGAAAACCGTGTGGGAGTGCTGGCGAGGATTGCGGGTCTGTTCTCAGGAAAATCCTACAATCTGCAGAGTCTCACGGTGGGAACGACAGAAGATGAGACGGTGTCCAGAATGACAATAAGCGTAGAAAGCGATGACGCCACCTTTGAGCAGATCAAAAAGCAGCTGAACCGCAGCGTGGAAGTGATCAAAGTCATGGATTACACAAACATGTCGATCCGCATGAAAGAGATTATGTTTATCAAGGTGAAAGGCTGCACCCAGAAGGACAGAAATGAAGTGTTCCAGATGGCACAGGTTTTCAAATTCCGTGTGAAGGATATGGGGAAAGACAGTATTTTGATCGAATCTGTGCGGACAGAAGCAAAGAACAATTCGATATTAAAAGTTTTTAAGAAGAGATTTTCCAGCATTGAGGTTGTGCGGGGCGGAAGCGTCGCGATCGATTCTATTAGTATGCAGGACAGATAAGAAGACATTTTCTACATGATTTCCGTTCGGCTCTTAGAATGCCTCACTCCAATCATGCAGAAAATGGATACAATATCTGCCGGAAGAGGCAGCATTAAAGCATAAGGCATCATTTTGCGACGGAAATAAAAAAATTATACGATTCAAAGGCTCAGGGGCAGACAGGCTCCTGAGCCTTTGCTTGTTTACAGCATACCTTATCACGCGAAGAGTATGAAATACGGTGTGTCCTGTGGGCATTCTTATTTTGTGAAAAAACTGTGAACATTTATTTGATGAGTTGACAGACAGAAAAATAATTGTTATATTACATATAGAACAAATAAACAACATATAACAGTGCGGGATTCCCGCACAGAAGATAGAATAGGAGGAATGACTTATGTTGATGCCAAGTATTTTTGGAGAAAATCTTTTTGACGGATGGATGGACCGGGCGTTTAAAAATGCATTTCCTGCTGACCGTTTTGGCTTTGGAGATTTTGAACGCGGCATGAAGACAGATATTAAAGATACTGAAGACGGATATGAATTAAGTATGGAACTTCCCGGTTTCAGCAAGGAGGACATTTCCGCCCAGCTGAGAGACGGTTATCTGACTATCAGTGCGGCAAAGAACGAAGTAAAAGACGAGAAAGACAAAGAGGGAAACTATATACGGAAAGAGCGTTATTCCGGACAGTGCAGCAGAAGTTTCTATGTCGGAAAAGAACTGAAACAGGAAGATATCAGGGCAAAGTTTGACAACGGTGAACTGGTGCTGAGGTTTCCGAAAGCCGAGGAAAGAAAAGAAGTACCGTCAGAGGAGTTCATTTCAATAGAAGGATAACGCTGAAAGATTTGACCGGGGTGCTGAAAAGGCATCCCGGTATTGTTATTTCATAGGAAAGCTCTACGATCTTTCCTATAAAATAACGCTCCGCGGGTTGTACACAGCAATATCATACAAGAAATTTCTTGCCGTACAGGTTACAATAGAGCCTGTCAAAAAATCTGTTCACAAATGGAGGAATCAAATGGATATTGCGAATGAAAAATGTGTGGTTGTCATCGACGGGGAGCTTCCTGCCGGGATTGCGGTAAATACAGGGGTGATCCTTGGTATGACCATGGGGAAACATATGCCGGGGGCTATAGGCACGGATGTCATGGACAGCGGAGGAAACGAACATATGGGGATCATAACTTTTCCCGTTCCTGTTTTAAAAGGCAGCCGGAAAGTATTAAAAGAACTAAGAGAAAAAGTGAACCAGCCCGAATTCAGCGAACTCATCGCTGCAGATTTTTCGGATCTGGCACAGAGCTGTATGATTTATGACGAGTTCGCGGAAAAGATGTCAAAGACGCCGGGGGAACAGCTCAATTACCTTGGAGTGGCTCTTTGCGGACCTAAAAAGATGGTGAATAAATTAACCGGGAGTCTGCCTCTTTTAAGGTAAAAACAAAAGAAAAAAGGAAACGTACACAGATGTTTTGATAAGTCTTCCTATATAGTTCTCCAATTCATGGGAACTCCGGTTATAAGATGGTCTTTCAGCCCATCTTTTTTTAGTTTCCTGAGAAAAAAGACAGAACATATTGTTAAAATTGTGACGATATTAAGTTGATTTTAGGGGATACAATGTCTAAAAATATATAAAAGTTTTCTAAATAAAAAAACGAACATATGGCTGTATTTAAAAAAGTACAATCTATACTGCATACAAAAGACCGAAACAAACGGCTTAAATACGCAGTTTTTAAGATGATATGAAGCCTGTAGCAAGGCCTGAAACAAATTTGTAATTGAAATGAAAAAGTGATTGTGATACTATTAACATATCGGCGGGGAACTGCCAAACACTATATAACACAGAATTATTATGGAGGAATTGATATGTCAAGAAAAGTAGTTATTGCAAGTGCTTGTCGTACAGCAGTAGGTAAGATGGGCGGAGCATTGAGCACAACTCCGGCTGCTGACTTAGGATCAATCGTTATCAAAGAAGCTCTGAACAGAGCCAATGTTAAGCCAGAGCAGGTAGATGAAGTATACATGGGATGTGTTATCCAGGCTGGTTTAGGACAGAACGTTGCTCGTCAGGCATCCATCAAGGCAGGTCTTCCGATCGAAGTTCCGGCAACAACGATCAACGTTGTATGCGGTTCCGGACTGAAAGCGGTAAACATGGCTGCAGACATGATCAGAAGCGGTGACGCTGACGTTGTCGTAGCAGGCGGATGCGAGAACATGTCAATGGCTCCATATGTATTAGATCAGGCGCGTTTCGGATACCGTATGAACAACGGCGTGTTGAAAGATTCTATGGTCAATGATGCATTATGGTGTGCATTCAACGACTATCACATGGGTATGACAGCAGAGAACATCTGTGACCAGTGGGGACTTACCCGTGAAGAATTAGATGAGTTTGCAGCAGCAAGCCAGCAGAAGGCAGTTGCAGCTCAGGAAGCCGGAAAGTTCGACGAAGAGATCGTGCCGGTAGAAGTAAAGAAGAAAAAAGAAACCATCATCGTGAATAAAGACGAAGGACCTCGTCCTGGAACAACAGCAGAGGGCATCTCAGGATTAAGACCGGCATTCAAGAAAGACGGAATGGTAACTGCAGCGAACTCTTCAGGAATCAATGACGGTGCGGCAGCAGTTGTCGTTATGAGTGAAGAAAAAGCAAAAGAATTAGGTGTTACACCGATGGCTACATGGGTTGCCGGAGCACTCGGCGGTGTAGATCCTAAGATCATGGGTATCGGACCGGTCGCTTCCACAAGAAAAGTTATGGAAAGAACAGGAATGAGCATCGATGACTTCGATCTGATCGAGGCAAACGAAGCATTCGCAGCTCAGTCTGTGGCAGTAGGAAAAGACTTAGGATTCGACTTAAGCAAATTAAATGTAAACGGCGGGGCAATCGCGATCGGACATCCGGTTGGAGCTTCAGGATGCCGTATCTTCGTAACTCTGCTTCACGCAATGAAAGACAGGGGAGCTAAGAAAGGTCTTGCAACACTTTGCATCGGCGGCGGTATGGGATGCTCTACCATCGTTGAAATGGACTAATTTAATTTGAAAGGAGAATGAATCCATGGAATTCATCACATATGAAACAGAAGGTTTTGTAGGAATCCTCACTATTAACCGTCCAAAAGCATTAAACGCGCTGAACAGCCAGGTGCTCGGAGAGATTGACGAAGTTTTGGATGCTGTTGATCTCGAAAATACAAGAGCCTTAATACTTACCGGAGCAGGAGACAAATCTTTCGTAGCCGGAGCAGACATCGCAGAGATGAGTACATTGACAAAGGCAGAGGGAGAAGCGTTCGGTAAAAAAGGAAATGACGTATTCCGCAAGTTAGAGACATTTCCTATCCCGACCATCGCTGCAGTGAATGGATTTGCACTGGGCGGAGGATGCGAGATCTCTATGAGCTGTGACATCCGTCTCTGTGCAGAAAATGCAGTGTTCGGACAGCCGGAAGTAGGTCTTGGGATCACTCCTGGATTCGGCGGAACGCAGAGGCTTGCCCGTCTCGTAGGCGCTGGAAAAGCAAAAGAAATGATCTACACTGCATTCAACATCAAGGCAGATGAAGCATACAGAATCGGACTCGTCAATGCGGTATATCCGCAGGCAGAGCTCTTAGACGCAGCAAAGAAGATGGCTGCAAAGATCGCAAAGAACGCTCCGATCGCAGTCCGCGCTTCAAAGAAAGCCATCAATGAAGGTCTGGATGTGGACATGGATCAGGCTATCGTCGTGGAAGAAAAAGCATTCGGAAGCTGCTTTGAGAGTGAAGACCAGAGAGCAGGCATGGAAGCATTCTTAAACAAGACGAAAGTCGACGGATTCAAAAATAAATAATCATTGGCAGGCAACAATTAGAGTTTAAATACAGGAGGAATCATAATGAAAGTTGGAGTTATCGGTGCTGGAACAATGGGCAGCGGAATTGCCCAGGCATTTGCGCAGACAGAAGGTTATGAAGTTTGCCTTTGCGACATCAATGAAGAGTTCGCAGCAAACGGAAAAGCAAGAATCGCAAAAGGATTTGAAAAAAGAGTTGCAAAAGGCAAAATGGACCAGGAAAAAGCGGATGCCATTTTAGCAAAGATCACAACAGGCGTAAAAGATATCTGCACTGACTGTGACCTTGTTGTGGAAGCAGCAATCGAAAACATGGAGATCAAAAAGCAGACATTCAAAGAATTACAGGATATCTGCAAACCGGAAGCAATCTTCGCTACCAATACATCTTCCCTTTCTATTACTGAAATCGGAGCAGGACTTGACCGCCCGATGATCGGTATGCATTTCTTCAATCCGGCTCCGGTTATGAAGCTTGTTGAAGTAATCGCAGGAATCAATACTCCTCAGGAGACCGTTGACAAAATCATCGAGATCTCTAAAGAAATCGGAAAAACACCGGTTCAGGTAGAAGAAGCAGCTGGTTTCGTTGTAAACAGAATCCTCATCCCGATGATCAACGAAGCAATCGGAATCTATGCAGACGGAGTGGCATCTGTGGAAGGTATCGACACAGCGATGAAATTAGGAGCTAATCACCCGATGGGACCGTTGGCGTTAGGTGACCTGATCGGATTAGATGTTTGCCTTGCTATCATGGAAGTACTTTACAACGAGTTTGGAGATACCAAATATCGTCCTCACCCATTGCTGAGAAAAATGGTACGCGGCGGTATGTTAGGTCAGAAGACCGGTAAAGGATTCTACGATTATAGTAAATAATTAAATGGAGGAATAAGAAATGGATTTCGCATTAAGTAAGAAACACGAAATGGCAAGAACTCTGTTCAAAGAGTTCGCCGAAAATGAAGTAAAGCCTCTTGCACAGGACGTGGATGAAACAGAACAGTTCCCGAAAGAAACTGCTCAGAAGATGGCTAAGAACGGTTTTCTTGGTATCCCGATCCCGAAAGAGTACGGCGGACAGGGCTGTGATCCTCTTACATACGTTATGTGTGTGGAAGAATTAGCAAAAGTTTGCGGTACTACAAGTGTTATCGTATCTGCACATACCTCTCTGTGCTGTGATCCGATCATGACTTACGGAACAGAAGAACAGAAGAAAAAATATCTTCCGGACCTTGCATCCGGTAAAAAATTAGGTGCATTCGGTCTTACAGAGCCGGGAGCCGGTACAGACGCTCAGGGTCAGCAGACAAAAGCTGTCTTAGACGGAGACGAGTGGGTATTAAACGGTTCCAAATGCTTCATCACAAACGGTAAAGAAGCAGACGTTTATATCGTGATTGCTGTTACAGGCATCATCGAAAAACGCGGAAGAAAATTAAAAGAGATTTCCGCATTTATCGTTGATAAAGGAACACCAGGCTTCTCCTTTGGAACAAAGGAAAAGAAAATGGGTATCCGCGGATCTTCTACTTATGAGCTGATCTTCGAAGACTGCCGCATTCCGAAAGAAAACTTATTAGGAAAACAGGGCAAGGGATTCGGAATCGCTATGCACACTCTGGACGGCGGACGTATCGGTATCGCTTCCCAGGCTCTCGGACTGGCAGAAGGTGCGCTGGAAGCAACCGTTGAATACGTAAAAGAGAGAAAACAGTTCGGACGTACAATCGGACAGTTCCAGAATACACAGTTCCAGTTAGCTGATATGGCTACTAAGGTTGAAGCTGCAAAACTGTTGGTTTATAAAGCAGCGATGGCAAAAGCTACACAGAAAGTATACAGTGTGGAAGCAGCTATGGCGAAGTTATATGCAGCAGAAGTGGCAATGGAAGTAACAACAAAAGCTGTTCAGTTACACGGTGGATATGGATATATCAGAGAATACGATGTAGAACGTATGATGCGCGATGCTAAGATCACTGAGATCTACGAAGGAACATCAGAAGTTCAGCGCATGGTTATTTCTGGAAATCTGTTAAAATAAGGGAGGTACTTTACTGTGAAAATCGTTGTATGTGTAAAACAGGTACCAGATACTAAAGGCGGAGTTAAATTTAACCCGGATGGTACTTTGGATAGAGGTGCGATGCTGACTATCATGAATCCAGATGATAAAGCTGGATTGGAAGCAGCATTGAAATTAAAAGATGAATATGATGCAGAAGTGACAGTTCTTACAATGGGACTTCCGAAAGCGGACGAAGTTTTACGTGAGGCTATGGCAATGGGTGCAGATAAGGGAGTCCTTGTCACAGACAGAGTTCTCGGAGGAGCAGATACATGGGCTACTTCTACAACGCTTGCAGGTGCGATCCGAAATCTTGACTACGACCTGATCATCACAGGACGTCAGGCAATCGATGGAGATACCGCACAGGTAGGTCCTCAGATTTCAGAGCATCTGGATATTCCGGTTATTTCTTACGCTCAGGATATCAAGATTGACGGAGACAATGTTGTTGTTGAACGTCAGTATGAAGACAGATATCATGTTGTAAAGGCAAAAATGCCTTGCCTGATCACAGCACTTTCTGAATTAAACGAGCCGCGTTACATGACACCGGGCGGAATCTTCGATGCATACGATGCAGAAGTTACTGTTTGGGGAAGAAAAGACTTAAAAGATGTCGATGATGCAAACATCGGACTTGCCGGATCACCTACAAAGATCGCGAAAGCATCTGATAAGGTTCGTAAGGGTGCAGGAGAAAAGGTAACCTTAGATCCTGAAGAATCCGTAGCATATATCATGGACAAATTAAAAGAAAAACATGTAATCTAATTTAAAAAGGAAAAGTGGTGAATAAAATGGGTTTAGAAGAATATAAAGGAGTTTATGTCTTTGCACAGCAGGTAGACAATGAATTAAGCGGCATCGCTTTTGAATTACTTGGAAAAGCCAAAGACCTTGCAAAAGATTTAGATACTGATGTAACAGCTGTATTAATTGGATCTGAAGTGAAAGACCTTGCAGATGAACTTGCAGCTTACGGTGCGGACAAGGTAATCGTCGTTGATGATCCTGAACTGAAAGAATACAGAACAGAGCCTTATACTCATGCACTTGCATCTGTGATCAATGAATACAAACCGGAAATCATGCTGGTTGGTGCGACAGCAATCGGCAGAGACTTAGGACCTCGTGTGTCTGCGAGAGTTGCAACAGGTCTTACTGCTGACTGTACAGTCCTTGAAATCGGTGATTTCCCATTAGTTGCAATCCCTGGAAGAGAGCAGAAACACAATCAGTTACTGATGACACGTCCTGCATTCGGTGGAAACACGATCGCTACTATTGCCTGCCCGGACAACCGTCCTCAGATGGCTACGGTACGTCCTGGTGTTATGCAGGCGATCGATAAGATCGAAGGTGCAAAAGCCGAGGTCATCGAATTCAATCCTGGATTCACACCGGACAACAAATATGTTGAGATCATGGAAGTTGTAAAATCTGTGACAGATGTGGTAGATATCATGGATGCCAACATCCTTGTATCCGGAGGACGTGGAGTAGGAAGTCCAGAAAACTTCAAGATCTTAGAAGATTTAGCAGAAGTTTTAGGCGGAGAAGTAAGCTGCTCCCGTGCAGTCGTAGATGCAGGATGGAAACCGAGAGATATTCAGGTTGGACAGACTGGTAAGACAGTACGTCCGAACGTATACTTTGCAATCGGTATTTCCGGAGCTATCCAGCACGTAGCAGGTATGGAAGAAGCAGACATCATTGTAGCAATCAACAAAGATGACACAGCGCCAATCTTTGACGTGGCTGACTACGGTATTGTCGGAGATTTAAATAAGATCGTTCCGATGCTGACAGAACAGTTAAAAGCTGTTGTAAAATAATCACAAACATCAATAAAACTCACAAAAGAGGTCCTGCATCCGTGCAGGGCCTCTTTTGCTACGGAAAGTAGCATAAAAAACTCATATGTAAACAACAGTTGCTTGTTGGGAAAAACTTTGACTGCTATACTTTCACCATCAAAACAGAGGAGGAACATAAAATGTTTTCAACAAAATTAAAAGACCTGCGCAGGCAGGCAAAGATGTCTCAGGAAAAGATGGCTGAAAAGCTTCGGGTATCCCGGCAGGCGGTGACAAAATGGGAAACCGGAGCGGGAGTGCCGGACATAGAGAATGTAAAAGCGATTGCGTCTCTGTTTGACATTTCCATTGATGAGCTGCTTGAAAGTGAAGAAAGAAGCAGACAAAAAGGTGACTATCTATATGACAGTACAACGGAATATGACATCGACTGCGGGAAAAATTACGATATTACTTTTTCGGGAGCAAAGAAAGTATCCCTCTGCGGATATAAAGGTGAGAAGATCCGGGTGCGCCTTGCGTCGGACCAGATTGAGGAGATTCAGTCCGTCTTTAAAGTCCGGATCGATGACGTAAGGAAAAAGATTGATATTGATGTCCGTCGGTTTGGAAACATGACGGAATCCAGGGCGAAAAAGGAACTGGATGTGTTCATCTGGATTCCGCAGCAGTATACTGGCGAGGCGGAGATTTCCGGGAATACTTCTGTGCTGGAACTTACGCGCATGGAGGCAAAGAATATCGAGTTTTCAGGAAAGACAGAGAGAGTACTTGTGCATGATGTGACAGGACATGTGGAGATCAACAGCAATGAAGATATGAACATTGTCTGTGCCGGGCTTTGCGGACGCCTGGATATCAATCAGCTTTCATCGACCTCGAGGCTTACAGTGCCCGAAAATATGGAGTTCTTTGCCGTAAAGAAAGGGATCGGCAATCATATTTACTACGAAAAAGAAGGCGGTACCGCAGAAGATTTTTCTGTGAAAGAGGAAGAAATTGATGACAGCACCAATATGATCGAGCTGAATGGTATGAAAAGCGAACTGATCATCGAAGCGGTCCCTGAACCAGAATTTGAGGTGTGAGATATGAACCAATATCAATACCGCCCAATTCGGTTTTACCTGATTGTCTTTGGACTTACATGGGCCTTCTGGACGGCAGCAGCAGTCTGTAAAGATAATCAGGCGGCAATGACATGGATGTTCCTGGGATTGTGTGTTCCGGCAGGAACGGCAGTACTGACGGTTCTCCTGTCCAAAAGTAAGGCGCTTAAATCGGACCTGAAGCGAAAGCTGATTGGATTTTACCGCGTACATCCTGTAAATCTGTTTTCTGCTTTTACCCTGTTTGTATGTATTGTTGCAGTTTCAATTCTTCTGTCTGTATTTTTTGGTCAGAGTCTGGATCAGTTTTCGTTTGCCGAGGGATTTTCTTTTTCCATAAAGGGCAGTTCAGCCCTTCTCACGATACTGCTTGCCTCTGTTATAGAGGAACTGGGGTGGAGAGGGTATGGGGAAGACGCCATCGCCCAGTACGGAAGCTGGTTTTGGGAATCTGTCCTGTTTGGTTTCATTTGGTCTGCCTGGCATATCCCACTGTTTTTCATCGAAGGGTCTTATCAGGCTGGACTTCTGCAGCTTGGTACCGGCTATGCAATAAATTTCTTTATCAGTGTAATCCCTCTGGGATTTATTACGACGTGGGTGTACGTAAAGAATAACCGGAGTATGATGGCGAGCATCTTTTTTCATATCGTCGTAAATTTCTCTCAGGAAAAAATCGCTATGACGCCCCAGACAAAGTGTATAGAGACCATTGTCATTACAGTGGCTGCAGTCGGGATCGTCCTTGCAAACAAAGAAATGTTTTTTGAAACAGATCATGTGGGCAGAATTCTTGAGATAGACAATGAAAATACTGCTGACCGATAAAAAACAGATCAGCAGTATGACAGACATGCGGGTAAACAGACAGGAATTATCTGGTCCTGCTTTCATTTTCAAGATAAGTGATTACCTCGGACAGATCACCGAGCACAGTGCCGGTAAACTCCTTGAGTTTATCTGAATAAGGAATTTTATCAGGAATCATCACGGCGGTCATTCCGGCCCTGAAGATAGATTCCAATCCCGCAGGGGAGTCTTCCAGCCCCAGGCATACGGACGGATCGAGTCTCAGTTCTTCACATGCTTTCAGGAAAATGTCAGGGTGTGGTTTGCTTCTTGGGACCATCTCCCCGGTTACCACGGCGTCAAAGAAATCCATGATCCCGCCCTGATGAAAGTAGCGGGTAACACGCTCCAGGTCACAGGATGTGGCAACGGCGATCTTGTAGCCGTTGTCTTTTAAAAACGGCAGAAGTTCAAGCAGACCGGGTTTAAATGGGACTCCGTGTTCATCAATCCATTCATTTACGTAATCTTTTCTTATTTGAAGTGCTTTTTCAAAAGGGAATTTATCTCCGAACAAAGACATAAAGTATTCCTGCATACCTTGAACAGAAAAGCCGAAAGTATGTGCCACCTGCTCCTCTGTGATGGGAAATCCATAAGTTTTTCCGGCCTTAAGCCATGCGGGGATAGCCAGGGTCTCCGTGTCCAGCATCAGCCCGTCCATATCAAAAATTACACCTTGAATCATGTTCGTGTGCCTCCTTGCAATTTTATTCTATTATCATTATAATTTGAAACAGAAGGATATTATATCAGCATATTAGGCGGATTTATAACAATCCTATGAAGGAGAGGGCGAATATATTGAGGCAAATTGAAACAGATCAGAATTTCAGAGAATTGAATCAGACTTTGGACCAGCGATTTCCCATATGGGCCAGCAGCGACAGCTTTTTCAGATATTATAATCGGTATTTTCGGTGTCACTGGCACCCTGAAATTGAATTCTCTGTCATCACAGAAGGGGAATGTATCTATGAGGCAGGGGACCGGGTTTATGAATTAAAAAAGGGAGACGGAATTTTTATCAATCAGAATGTACTTCATATGGCTGAGATGAAAGGAAAACTGGAGTGCAGATTCGGTGTTGTTAGGGCAGAAGCTTTTTTTCTGGGAGGAAGTACCGAAAGCCTGATCTACCGAAAGTTCATGGAACCGGTCATAAACAATCCGGAGATCTCTTGTGTGCCGTTTTACGGTGATATTCCATGGCAGAAACGGCTGATGCGACAGCTGGCAGAACTAATCCGCATATATGAGGAGAGACCGGAGGGATTTGAACTGATGATGACGTCGGGCTTTTCCCTGCTTTGGCTGGAGTTTGTCAAGGCTCTGGGGGAAGAAAAAGGGAATGCTGTCTCAATAAATAAAGATGCAGAGAGGATCAGAAAGGGAATTTCATATATACAAAGAAATTATACAAAGAAAATTACCCTGAAAGATATCGCTGAGATATGTCAGTCCTGCCAGAGTGAGTGCTGCAGGATGTTCAGAAATGTGGTGAAAGAAAGTCCGATTGAATATGTAAATACATACAGGATACGCAGGAGCCTGATTTTGATTGAGGAAGGAACGTACTCAATGACAGAGATTGCACAGAAAACGGGTTTTTCAGGAAGCAGCTATTTTACTGAGGTATTCAAGAAAAAAATGGGCTGTACACCGTCAAAGTATAAAGGAAGCAAAGAGATCTATAAACGCGTAAAAAATAATCATTGCATTAAAAATTAATTTTTCTTCTATATTATAGCAAAAATCATTGACAAAGTGTGAAAGAGAGCATACAATAGAATTAAGATAAGAATAGCTAACTGGGTCTTATCATACAATTGAATTATTCATCGGTAAAACTATTGAAAGATAGTGACACAAAGCCAAGGGTCTAAGGTCCTCCAAACGGGGATTATGACAGCCGGTTGCCACATTATATATTAATGTGTATGGATAATAATTATCTATCTTATATGATTATAAGCGCAACCGTCTGTAAAGAATTTTTTGCAGATGGTTTTTTTATTTGGAAGGGTTACTTCCGGATAGATGCTCCAAATTTCATAAAGCTGGATTAATTAATATTCTGCACAGAATCACATCAGAAATGATAAGTTAATTAATCAGTAATTTAATATTTAGTAAAACTATCGAAAGGTAGTGACACAAAGCCAAGGGTCTAAGATCTCTAAGAGATTACGATAGCCGGTTGCCGCATGAGGAAAGCTCATGTGTTATGAAATAAGCAGAGTGCTTTTTTCGTACCAGAGATCAGGATGGTCACTGGCTTGTGTCTATGAAATATAGGAGGCGCATGATCATGAAAAAAGCAATCAAAAAAGTTTTAGTAAGTGCATTGGCAGTTTTGCTTGTTGTCGGATTCACAGCTCCGGCCGCAGCAGCACCTGTGAAGGCAGCCAGCAGTAAAGTAACAGTCAAAACAAGTACATCCAAAAAAGTTAAAACAAAGACATATAAATTAAAGAAAAAAGTAAAACGCAAAAAAGTCACAACCAAAAAAACGAAAAAAACTTCTAAAAAAGTGATCACAAGCGTATCTAAAAAAGTAGAAGAGACAGTTCAGACGGATATTGTTGTAAAGACAACAAAAAAAGCAAAGAAAAAAACGGTCAAAACAACAACAACCATTAAGAAGGTCATCAAAACAACAAATCTTGCACAGGCAGGAAACGCAAATATCAGCCAGCTGAAGGGGATTGTCGATGACAAGGTAATCAGCGAATTCAACAGAGTGGGAATGGCCATCGAGACAAATCCAAATTCTTCTTTACTGAAAGGGGCAGACGGAGTCTTCAGTCCATCTCAGAAAAAAATCGTTGTAAAGAATAATGTCAACAGAGTTTTGATTCATGAGGTAGGACACTTCGTAGCATATGTAAACAACAGAGCTGATTCCACAGCAGAGTTCAGAGCGATCTATAATGCAGAAAAGAACAATTTTGCCGGCGACAACAGAGCATATGCGGTATCAAACAACAAAGAGTTCTTTGCAGAGGTATTTAAAGAGTATTCTATGAACAGAGCTTCTTTAAAGAGCCACTGCCCGAGAGCCTATGAATATGTCAAAAATGTCCTTGCAGAAATGTAAGGTGAAGGGGTTATAGAGATCCGTCCGGAGTTGTCCGGACGGATTTTTTCTAGTATAATGGTCAAAGAAAATTTAATAGAAAGTAGGATGAACATGCAGATACAGAGAGATGATATTATCATAAGAAAAGGGATTATCCATATTCTGGACAGCCACAACGGGTATCTTGGACTGTCCAACGACCTGCTGGATTTGGGACCGGACTTGATGGAATTTATCAGGGGCCATATATTTAAGATCCTGGAGAGTGATGACACAAAAAAATGCCAGTTTGACGGAAGCCTTTCACCGGTCTTAAGCCTTTTGGAATCGATGGATGAAAAGGAGGATGAAAGCTTTGTGGAAGCCAGCCGTGTACTGTCGGAGAGTCTTTTTGATATTATGTGCGACAGTGTGACAATTCCGGCGGCAGATCTGATCGTGGTCAGTTTCCAGTTATACAGTGTTGTACATCTGGCGCTTCTGAAAATGAATTATAAGGAGACTTACATACATAAAGAGGAAGAAAATGAAGTCAACGACATTGTAAAGCAGCGGGTGATGCCTATGGACGGGGCAAAGCTCACGGAGGCTGTAATTGTGGATCTTCTGGAGTATAAAGTCCAGCTGGTGGAGAAGAAGTTTGAGATGCTGACAGGCGACAAGATAAACTATATTTCTGAGCGCTTTCTCCAGTGCCACGCAGATATGGCTCCCAAAAAGAAATTCCAGATCTTAAACAAGGTGATCACGGATATCAATAACCGGTACGAGAATGAACCGCTGAGAAACCGGCTGGATGCCAGGAGTAAGCTGAGAGAAGAATTTGCGGAAAAAAATGAGTTTCGGGTCAACGAGATCGGCGACAGGATCTTTGGGGACAGCACGGAGAAGAAACAGGAGTTTGATGACCGCATCGAGAGATATGACCTGCAGTATGATACCTTTACGGTGGCCAAAGAAAATACCGTAAAGAAGCTGGAATATCAGATTCTTGAGACCGACGCGGGGATCGAGGTCAAGATCCCAATGGAAGAATATATTACAAAAGACAATGTAGAGATCCTGGAAGAACAGGGGGGAGGAAGCACGATCATCATTAAAAACATAGAACAGGTGAAGATAAAGTAGGTATCCTTTCGGTTTCTTGACAGACAGGAGAGAAAGGCATATAATAAGCAAAATTAATTTATTAGGGCGCTCTAAGCCGGACAGCCGGTTTAGGGCTTTTCTTACATCACCGCAGAAAGAAGAGGTACAAAAGTATGACACAGTTTTCAGAAAGAATCTTAAACACCCCCGCATCCTTTATCAGGGAAATATTAAAAGTTATCCAGCAGGATGACATCATCTCCTTTGCAGGAGGACTGCCTAATCCGGTTTCCTTTCCGAAGGAAGAACTTAAACAGTCTATGGAACGGGTTATAGACCAATTTGGTGACGAGGTTTTCCAGTATTCCAGCACGGAAGGCTACCGGCCGCTCAGGGAATGGGTGGCAGAGAGATACCGGGACGAATACGGGATGGATGTACAGGCAGACGATGTGCTGATTACGACAGGGTCGCAGCAGGCGTTGGATCTGATGGGAAAGGTGCTGATCAATCCCGGTGACGCGCTTGCGATCGAAGAACCCGGCTATTTGGGGGCGATTCAGGCGTTTACCGTATTTGAACCAGATTTCTGTCCGGTGCCTCTTCTGGACGACGGGATCGATCTGGACAGACTGGAGCAGATCCTGGAGGAGAGGAATGTAAAACTTTTATATACGGTTCCGAATTTTCAGAATCCAACCGGACTTACATATTCTGTGGAGAAAAGAAAAGCACTGTGTGCTCTTTTAAACCGTTATTCTGCCTATTTGATCGAGGATGATCCGTATGGACAGCTGAAGTTTGAGGGAGAAGTGCTTCCCTATATCGGATCGTTCGGCCTGAAAAAGAGTGTGCTCTTCGGGACGATCTCAAAGATTATCACACCGGGAATGAGACTTGGATGGATCTGCACGAAAGACAGAGAACTGATGCAGCATCTTGTGACCGCAAAGCAGGCAGCTGATCTGCACAGCAATATTTTTGCTCAGTATGCAGTGTACGATTATCTCATGAACCATGAATTAAATGAACACATCGGCAAAATCAAAACCCTTTATAAAGAGCAGAGCGATGCTATGCTTCAGGCGATGAAAGATTTCTTTCCGGACACTGTTACCTACACCATGCCGAAGGGAGGCATGTTTGTATGGGGATCTCTTCCGGAAGGCGAGTCATCCCTCGAATTGTTCGACCGTGCGATGAAAGAAAAGGTCGCTTTTGTGCCGGGAAATCCATTTTATGTGGATGATCAGAAGCCGGTGCCTACATTCCGCTTAAATTATACGAATTCAGAGCCGGAGGTGATCCGGGAGGGCATCCGCCGGCTCGGCAGACTGATGGAGAGCTATTAATCTGACTCGAATTTGATTTCATAGTGGATCACCAGAGTCAGAAAAGATCTCAAAAGGATGACAGCTCCAAGCATATAAAGTTCGTTCATGTTTTTCGTGATGACGGTCCTGAGTATTTCACCTCCCAGCTTAAACTCCAGGGCAAAAGCCAGAATTTTGGCCAATTCCAGCTTGATCTCCCTTCCCTCTGTGGTAAATCCTGCCCGGAGATACTGGAGAAAAGCTTTGATACAGCCAAAGACGATGACAAAGATCCCGAAAAGTTCCAGGAGGTGGATGCAGAGCATCACAGTTTCTGTTAAAAGATGATCAGGCATATTGCTGTACGCTTTCTGTGTTTTCATAACATAGCTTCATTTTATCGTCTGCATATTTGTAAGATTTCATTCAGATATAGTATGACATTTTCTACACGATTTCCGTTCAGCTCTTAGAATGCCTCACTCCAATCGTGTAGAAAATGGACATATTATTTGCTGGAGCAGGCTGCTTAGAAATCAAAGGTGCCACCTGCGATAGTTTTTCTCCACTATTTCCGTCACGCTTTGAAATGCGTTCCTCCAATAGTGCTAAAAAACTATCGTTGGACGGTTCCATGTGTTTGGTGGATACTTATCCAGTAGATATTACGTCCATTTTGACCAGTTTGGAGGCCTTGCATTCGAAGAGATGTTAGTTTTTCTTCTTTCAGAAAAGGCTCGGAGGTGGTGTGCAAAGCACAGTGAGGCCGCCCCCGCGCCAGCGAGTTCCGAACGGGCCACCGCAGAGACTTTACTGAAAGTTAGAAAATCTTACATCTCTGAGACAGCAAGCCGGAAAACTGGTCAAAATGTCATACCAAAGGGCACACTGTATTTCATACTCTTCGGGTGGCGCGCTCTGCGCGATAAGGTATACTGATTTCCCAACCTATAAAATTGATAATTGCATACAAACCGTGGGAAATAGCCATTTGAAGGTGTATTGGAGAAAAATGTGAGAAAATTGATGACGGTTGGGAAATATTTAGAGAAACGTTGATTTTATCAGGAAAACTGGCTATAATGAAATGGAAGAATGGCTTAAAAGCGTTGGATAAACAGTAACAAGAGTTGTATTGAAATAACATCATTCACCTCTATGTTTCCAGACAGAGTTCAGATAAACAGTAACAAGAGTTGTATTGAAATTTTCCATAAACGGCTCCCGCATCCGCAAGGACATCGATAAACAGTAACAGAAATAAGATATACCCTGATAGTTAGGCACAGAAAAGTAGTCAATGTTTAACTGCCAGGGTATTTTTCTGTATGTCATGACATTTTTACCAGTTCTGCGGCTTGCTGTCTCAGGAAGGTAAGATTTTCCAACTTTCAGCAAAGTCTCTCCAGCGGCCCGTTGGAAGGAACTTAATGAGCAGGAGCCGCAGGCGAAGTGCAAATTTGGTGAATCGAACCTCCCCTCCTTGCCTCTGAACCTTTTCTGAAAGAAGTAAACGAACCTTGCTTCTAATGCAATGCCTACGAACTGGTAAAAATGGACATAATGTCTGATGGATAAGTATTCTCTGAATAAAAAAAGCTATTCAACGATCGTTTGATAAGTATTTATCCAGTAGATATTACGTCCATTTTCTACACGATTTCCATTCGGCTCTTAGAATGTCTCACTACAATCATGTGGAAAATGTAATACCCTTCGGGTGGACGCGCTCCGCCCAATAAGGTATAATAAAACTACTATAATGAAAAGGCAGGACATGAAAATGAATCAAAGAAAAAACAGCGGTGCAGCTGTATTGCTGTATAATTTAGACGGTTCCGAGCGGGCAAGAAAGATAAAGTTTATCCTGGTCCGCATGGGTGTACGGATAAAAAATATAAAAAAAGAAGATTATCTGAAACCGATCGGGGCACTGGCAGGAGTTCCCGGCATCGAACCGGGCGGCAGCTGCTATGACGGTCCGGGATTCACAGAAGAGATGCTTGTCATGAAAGGCTTCACAGGCCGCCAGATTGATGAGATGATTATGAGTTTTCGAAAAGAGAAGCTTAAAAAGATAAATTTAAAGGCCGTTCTGACGGATACAAACCAGACTTGGGACTCTATGACTCTATATGAGAATCTCAGGGATGAACATGAAGAAATGTCCGGGCAGTGATCGAATCTGGGGAGTTATGCAATGAAAATCAGAAACTATTATAGGGATCTTGGGAAATCGACAGCGATTTTATCGGTTAAGCAGGGGCTGACATTAGTCATCCCCTTTTTAATCCTGGGTTCCTTTGCACTTTTATTTAAGAGTTTTCCATATCCGCCGTATCAGGAATTTATAACCGCTTTCCTGGGAGGGCGGATTTTGAATATTTTGGATGCAGTATATACGATTACGCTTGGTTCCCTTGCTCTGCTTCTCACTGTGACGATCAGCCTGTCTTTCGGCAGAATGTCGGAGTCCAATGAGGCATTTTACTATGCAGTTACGGCCTTGGTATCCTATATGGCCTTCTGCGGGGGTATCATGGAGAATGAAGAGTATATTTTCGGGCCGGAATGGGTTTTTACGGCTATGTGTATCACGATGCTGTCCTGTGCGCTGTTCCGGCTGAGTGTCAGGGCGGCAAGGAAGTTTGAGGCGATGCATACGGTGGGAGCAGAGTATTTGTTCAACTTATCCATCCTGAATCTGCTGCCGATCGTTATAATTACCCTTTTGTTCGCTGGAGCCGGCGTACTGCTGAGGGAGTGGACGGGAGCAAGCAATATCACAAATTTCGGTTCGTTTTTGTCTATGAAGGCATTTCGTCATTTGTCAGGGAACCTGTCAGGGGCCCTGCTGTATGTTTTCTTTTCTCATGTTCTCTGGTTTTTTGGAATCCATGGGACGAATACTCTGGATGCAGTGGCAAAGAGACTGTTTGAACCTGGAGTATCTGTCAATCAGACGCTGATCGCAGCGGGGAAAATGCCTACGGAGATCTACTCCAAGTCTTTTATGGATATTTTTGTGTTTATCGGCGGATGCGGGGCGGCTCTCTGTCTTATTACGGCACTCCTTATAGCGGCGAAAAAGAGTCATAATCGTAAGCTCGGTAAGGTCGCGGGGATTTCCGTCCTCTTTAATATCAGTGAGATCGCTATTTTTGGATTTCCGGTGATTTTTAATCCGGTTATGTTTGTGCCGTTTATTCTGACGCCTCTTGTGTTTGTGCTTACAAGTACTTTTGCGATGACGATGGGACTGGTGCCGTATGTGACCAGATCGGTAGAATGGACAGTACCCGTTATTTTCAGCGGCTATGAGGCAACGGGATCTGTAGCAGGAAGTGTTCTGCAGATTGTGAATCTGCTGATCGGCACATTGATCTATATTCCGTTTATCAGATACAGTGAAGAGAAGCAGACGAGAAATTTTAAAGAGGAAGTCCGGCAAATGACAGAGGATATGGATCAGGGAGATGAGTCAGGCCGCAGACCGATCCTCCTTTCCGATGATTACATCCACAGCTATGCCGCAAAAACTCTGGCATACGATCTGAAGAATGAACTGGAGAGAGGATGCCTTACCCTTCACTATCAGGTGCAGATGTCGGCTGACGGGGGCATCTATGGTGCGGAGGCCCTGCTTCGATGGAATCACCCGGTGGCAGGATATATTGCTCCGCCCCTGATTATCCAGCTGGCTTCAGAGAGCGGTCAGCTTCAGGCTTTGGGGAATTTTATCCTGGAAAAAGCCTGTACGGATATACAAAAAATGAACCGTGTGTCGGACCAGAGTCTGAGGGTTTCAGTCAACATCTCCCCGAGCCAGCTGGAGCAGAAGGACTGGAGCAGACATGTGCTGGATCTCTTGTCACACTATGACTTTGGGAAAAAACAGATGGTCTTTGAATTCACGGAACGGGTATTTTTGGACCACTCAGAAAAGGTGACCGGAGAACTGGAAAATATCAGGCGAAACGGCATCGAAATCAGCATGGACGATTTCGGCATGGGACATGGGTCTATGGTATATCTTCAGGACTATTTTTTCGAGGAAGTGAAGCTGGACGGCAGACTTGTCAGACAGCTTGTGGACAATGAGAGATCCAGAAATATTGTCTCCGGCATCGTGGATATGGCACAGACGCTGAAGTTTCATGTAGTCGCAGAATTTGTAGAGACAGAGGAACAGAGAGACTTGCTGAAAGAAATGGGATGCAAAGTCTTCCAGGGTTATTATTACGGCAGGCCGGTCCCGCCGGAGGAATTTATTAAGACTTATCTTTAACAGTCCGAAAAGGAGTGAGAGATGTGCAGCAGATGATTACAGTCCTGGACTTTGACGATCTGTACGATAAGGAAGAGTTTTATCAATCAGCTCCTCATCAGCGGATCAACCTGAGAGAAGTTCCGGGGACCAACGGATATTGTGAGGATACTGCGGCGGAGACGATCAGAGAGAGAATCAGGGCAGGAAAGCCATCTCATATTTATTTTCTCGGTTCGGGAAATTACCACTATGTCTCCTTTCTTCTGCAGAAAGAGATATGCAGGGATTTTACGCTGGTGCTGTTTGACTGCCACACGGATCTTCAGAAGCCGCTGTTTCCTGAACTTTTATCCTGCGGATGCTGGGTGCGGAGGGCCATGGATGAGATGGAACATCTGAAAAAAGTAATCCTGATCGGTACTTCGGCCGCATATCTGCGGGAGGTGGAGCCGAGATACAGAAATCACATGGCGGCAGTGCCGGAGGAAGAAGCTGTATCCCCGGATTTTGACTGGAAGACATGGCTTCAGAGAGAGATCCGGACGGATGTCTATCTGTCTTTGGACAAGGATGTGCTGAGCCTGAGCGAGCTGTCTACAAACTGGGACCAGGGCAGCATGACCACAGGGCAGGTATGCAGAATATGTACTATGATTGCGCAGGACAGAAACATCTTAGGGGCCGATATCTGCGGAGAATATCAGGGCGGCCTGTTGTCTGGCAGAAGAGAGATCATGCAGAGTGACCGTGTCAACAAAGAAGTTTTGGAATGTCTGGACGGGATGATGCCCCTTCCCGATGATCCTCAGAGGTAAAAAATCATTATTTACACAGAAAAGGGGATAGGTGCAATGAAGAGAAGGAAGATGATAAGGTGCTGTGCGGCGGTGCTTATCTGTATGCTGGTACTGTGCGGGTGCAGCAGCAAACATACGGTCATGAATGAAGAAGCAGATTCTGAAGATGTCACGACGATTACGTTTTTCGGAAACAAATATGAGCCTGAAAATGTCAAAGTGATCGAGGAGATTATTTCAGGCTTTATGAAGGAAAATCCTGATATCAGAGTATCATATGAGAGCCTGAAAGGGACACAATACTTTGAAGCCCTGGAAAAACGGATGGAAACAGGGAAGGGCGACGATGTTTTCATGGTCAATCATGATATCCTTCTGAAACTGAAGGCGAAAGGACAGGCTGCAGACCTGTCAGGCCTTCGCACGATTCCGGACTATACAGATCAAATGCTGACTCAGATGAAAGATGAAGGAAAGATCTATTGGGTTCCGACTACGGTATCTGCATTTGGGCTCTACTGCAATGAAGATCTTTTGAAAAAACATAAGCAAAAGACCCCGGGAAATTTAAAAGAATGGGAAAGTGTGTGTAGCTATTTTACGAAAAAGGGGATCACTCCGGTCATCTGCAACAATGATATCTCTTTAAAAACGCTGGCTGTCGGCAGAGGCTTCTATTCCGTCTATCAGCAAAATAACCAGAAACAGGTGTTTGAAAACCTGAATAATGGGAAAGAGAAGCTGAGCCGATATCTGACTCCGGGATTTGATCTGGCGCAGAGCCTGATCCAACAGGGGTATATAGATCCTGGCAAGTCTCTGAAGACTGAAAAAACTTCAGATGACCTTGAGGAATTTGCCAAAGGGAAATCTCCGTTTATGCTCACAGGCGCATGGGCAGCAGGAAGAGTAAAGACGATGAACCCGGATCTGAAATTCAGTGTCAGCCCTCTTCCTCTGCTGGAAAAAGGCTCGATGCTGGTCGTAAACGCAGACACGCGTTTAAGTGTGAATGCAGACAGCCGTCATGTAAAAGCTGCTGAAATGTTCGTGGAATACTTTACTCAGGCTGAAAATATCCAAAAATTTTCGGACCAGCAGTGCTCATTCAGCCCGCTGAAAGGGGGAAAACCGTCTTCCGTAGAAGAAATACGTCCCCTGCTGTCCTGCTATAAGGACGGTAAAACAGTGATCGGTACAGACAGTATGCTCAAACTGCCGATTTGGAACCTGACAGCGGAGGCATCGAAACAGATTCTTTCAGGAAAGCCGGTGAGATCCGTCATGAACCGTATGGACCGGCAGGCAGAAAAAGAGAGGAAAGTACAGTGATGAAAAAAAGAGACTCCGGAAATATAAAGAGGAAGATTGCTCTTGCCGCAGTTATCATTGGCATCATTTTAAGCTTTTTGACATTCTCTTTTGTAAGGGGAGTAAAAAAGCAGCTGTGGGAACAGTCCATCAGCACTATAAGAGAGAGTACTCAGCAAGGATTAAATACTCTGAAAGTACAGCTGCGCAATGAGTATGATTCTATGAGCATGATGACAGGCTATTTAAAGAAGTTTTCAAAGACGGAGAAGGGGAAACTGAGGGAGGCGCTGGAAAGCTATGCACGCGCGGATAAAGGAATCAGCCTGTATCTCCCCGACGGGAGCTGTTTTTCCACAGAAACAGAACCGGATGCGCACGTACAAAAAGTGCTGGATAAGACGACAAAAAGAAACGGTATCATTGAACCTCATATCAGCAGTGTGACCGGTGTCAATGTATTTCACCTGTTTGTGAGAGTGGAATTAAAGGACGGCACCGCGGGCTATTTGGTCAAAGAATATGAGGTGGAGAATATTGCCGACAGTTTCAGCCTGTCTTTTTATCATGATACCGGTTTTTCCTACGTGGTCCATAAGAACGGGGATGTCCTGATCCGGTCTCCTCATATAAACAGCAACAAAACGATGAAAAATCTCTTTGATATGCTGCCAAAAGCGCAAAACGATTCGGAGAGTCTTAAGCGCTTTGCCGATTCACTGAAACAGCAGAAGACGGGGTGGGCAGTTTTAAATTATCAGGGAAAGGATACGGTTTTTTGTTATGCTCCTCTGAAGCTTGAGACAGACTGGTATGTTATGTCTATTATTCCGAAGGACGTGGTGACTGCCCAGACCGGAGTAATTCTGAGACGTTCCATGGAATTGATCGGAAGTATCCTGGCAGGTATCTTTCTCTTAGTATTTTCTTATTACTGGTACGCAAATAAAACAAATAAAAAACTTTCAAACCAGGCAGATTACATAGGACATTTATATAATGCCGTTCCGGAAGGAATTGCACTTATATCTGTAGACAAACCATATCGGTTTCTGCAGCTGAACCGGCAGGGAATGCAGCTTTTGAAGTATACGGAAGGTGATGTTGAGGACACAGTTCTCGGTGAGCCGATAGAGAATCTGATTCATCCGGACGATTATGACAGGCTTGTGAAGATGATTGAAACTGCCGATACAGATGGCCGGAAAAGTACATTTGAGTTCCGCGTTCAAAGGGCGGGAGGAGAATATTTCTGGGTTTCCGGTATTCTGGAAAGAACATTTGATGAAAATGGAGAACCGGTTTTTGTTGCCGCCTTTCATGATGTTACAGAGGAAAAGCTGGCAGAACAGGAAGCAGAGAGGGAAATACTGCAGGAACGCATCACACTGGTAGGCGCAATTTCCAACGCCTATCCGGTGATTATCAGCATCAATCTGACAGAGGATACACTGAATTTTATTTACGTAAAACCGGGCCTGATGATTGGCCTGGGGCAGCAGAAATCTTACAGCAGACTGTTTCAGGACATGGCTCTGACGGTACACCCGGAACATGCTGATGAGTTTCGGCATCGTTTTGGAACGGAGTATCTTACAGAAACGCTGGGGCATGAAAAGGATGAGGTTTTCCTTGAAGTCAGGCAGAAACTCACAGACGGCAGATATCACTGGATCTCGACTCAGATTATCAATGTGGATAATCCATATTCAAATGATAAGCTGGCAATTCTTATTTCGCGGCGCACAGATGAACAGCGCTATGAGGAAGAACAGCAGCGCCAGGCCCTCCAGACTGCTTTGGACAATGCAAATGCGGCGAATAAAGCCAAGGGACAATTTTTATCCAACATGAGCCATGATATCCGTACGCCGATGAATGCCATCATAGGAATGTCGGCGATAGCATCGGCACACTTAGACGACCGTGAGCGGATCATGGAATGTCTTGGAAAGATCAATCTTTCAGGGAAGCATCTTTTAAGTCTGATCAATGATATTTTGGACATGTCTAAGATCGAGAGCGGAAAACTGTCTCTCAGGAAAGAACCGTTTAATTTGGCTGAGCTGATTACGGATACGGTCGAGCTGATCCGGCCGCAGGCGGATTCCAGAAGGATCAGAGTGAAGGTCCGGCTGAGATCTCTTAAAAATGAAAATGTAATCGGAGATCCTCTTCGTATCCGGCAGGTCTGCATTAATATTTTAAGCAATGCTGTCAAATATACGCCTGAAGGAGGAAAAATTGATATTCAGGTCCGGCAGGAGGACAGTGTCCGCAGAGAGTATCAAAATTTTATCTTCTGCTGTTCAGATACAGGAATCGGTATGGACAGGCAGTTTCTCAAAAAGCTGTTTCATCCTTTTGAGAGGGCATCGGATTCTACGAGCAGCAAAATGACCGGAACGGGTCTCGGAATGGCCATTACAAAAAATATCATAGACTTAATGAGCGGTGACATACAGGTAGAGAGCAGTCCCGGAAAGGGATCTGTCTTCACAGTGACTCTTCCGCTGAAACTGCAGGATGTGTCTCAGGATGAAACTCCGCCAAAATGGATTGGGATTCACAGCCTTGTGGTGGACGATGACAGGGAGATATGTGAGAACGCTGCACAGCTTCTTGAGAGCATGGGCCTCAGGGCCTCATTTGTCACTGACGGAGAGACAGCCGTCAAGTATGCTGCAGAGGCAAAGGATGCCTCTGACCCGGTTGAACTTGCACTCATCGACTGGAAAATGCCCGGGATGGACGGTGTGGAAACAGCCCGCCGCATCCGGAAGGAGACAGGACCGGATATCCCGGTGATCATTTTGACTGCCTATGACTGGACGGACATCGAAAGCGAGGCCAGGGCAGCAGGAGTCACAGCCTTTTTGTCCAAACCATTTTATTGTTCTAAGATCTGTTATCTGCTGAAAGAACTGGACGGTGACGCAGAACCTTTGGAGCAGAAACGTTTTGGTGATAAGCCCGATTATACCGGAAAGAGAATCCTGATTGCAGAGGATAACGACCTGAACAGAGAAATATCCAGAACTATGGTCACAGAAATGGGAATACAGGCGGAGGAAGCGGTTGACGGCGGGGAGGCTGTGAAGAAAGTCGCGCAGTCCCCGGAAGGTTATTATGATCTGATTCTAATGGATATCCAGATGCCTGTGATGAACGGTTATGAAGCATCCAGGGCAATTCGTGCACTGGACCGGGAAGATGTAACATCTCTGCCTATTATTGCAATGACCGCGGACGCGTTTGAAGAGGATGTGAGAAATGCAAAGCGGGCAGGCATGGACCGGCATTTTGCGAAACCGATCGACGTGAAAGCGTTTGAACAGATGCTGTATGAATACCTTCTGGGAAATCCTTAGGTTGTAACCCTATTCTTTTCTGCATATACATAGTGCAGACAAGAATAGAGGATGAAGCGGATGAACAAAACAAAAAGAAGCTTTTGGCTGGTTTGCACAGTATTTTTCCTTGGGCTCTTGGTCACAGCCGAGAGTTTGGCTGTTGAAAGGATTCTAAGGCGGAACGAAGCCATCGCAGAAGAAAAGGCATATCAGGAATACCGAAATACCGGATGTAAAAACGGAAGACCGGATCCGCTGATACAAGGGGAGATCAAGGGAGCCCCGGTGCCGGATGAATATATACCATTTGTAAATTATTCGGATTCCTGGAATGAGGCGAGGAATTTTGGCGGAGACAGGCACCACGAGGGCACGGATATTATGTCCGGTACGGTTTCAAAGAAGAGAGGGGAAATACCTGTGCTCAGTATGTCTGACGGAGTCGTTGAGCAGATTGGGTGGCTGAAGCTTGGGGGCTATCGTGTCGGTATCCGTTCTCCGAAGGGTGTTTATTTTTATTATGCGCATCTTTACAGTTATGCTCCCGGAATCAGACGGGGAACAAAGATCCGTGCGGGAGATGTGATCGGATATATGGGAGATTCAGGGTATGGAGAGAAAGAAGGAACCGTGGGAAAATTCCCGGTACATCTGCACCTTGGCATATATCGGAAAGACACAAAATATGGGGAATACAGTGTGAATCCTTATAAATTTCTGCAGGCAGTATTAAAAAGAAGAATGAAATAAATATTTCATAGGCTATGTCATTTTCTTTTGGTGAGCTTTCTGTTAAAATGTAGTAAAAGTATGTTTATTTTTATGGGGTTAGATCAAGGAAATAAAATTATCCGGAAAGGGGGGATCCGATTATGAGTGCCAAAAGAAATCAGAGAGTCCAGAGAGAAGATGTACTGACTTATTCTCCGGTTCTAAAGTATATGGTGATCTTTTTTACTGCTGCTATGTTTATAGTCTTGGTGGGAGGTATCTTTATATCCGCACAGAGGATGAAAAAAGATGCCAGAGCCGCGCATAAGAGCGTGGAGACTCAGGTTACCAACAGAGTGAATGAGTCTTTGAAACTGCTGGAATCACTGGCAGTACAGCCGGAATATTATGATCCCTCGCTCCCTCCTCTGAAAAAGGTTGAAAAGCTGGACAGAATTACAGAAAAGTATGGATATATGATGATCTGTTATGTAGACGCTGATATGAACGTTTACACGATAGGTGAGGAGCCGGCCAGCCTGGCCAGCAGGGATTACATGCAGCAGTTGTTTTCAACAGGGAAACCACAGGTGACAGACAGCTTTTTAGCCGGTGCAGACGGGGTCACGCTGAATTATACGGTGGCGTATCCGCTGAAAAAAGGGAATAAAATAACCGGATGCCTATTTTGTGCCATCTATTTTGACGATGTCGTGGATATCCTTAAGAAGGCCGTGGAGACCAGTGACGCTCAGGCAGTCCTGATCGGTTCCAAAGGACAGATCATGTCTTCTACGAGTAATCTGCAGTATGGAGAACCGTATATGGATTATGTGAGAGAAGCCCATAATATCGGTGTGACGGCAGACCAGCTGGAAACAGAACTGCTTGCCAAAACGCCGGGAACTTACTGGAGTTACAGAGACGGGAATCTATATTACACGATGTATAATAACATAGAAAATACCGATTGGGATATTCTTACTACCATCGACTTCTGGTCTATATACAGGACAATTATTTCAGGATTTTTAGTGATTGTAGCGCTGATGGCGGTACTCTGTTCTGTCATATTTTTCTTGGTGAAGCGTTTTATCAGCAAACAAAAAGAAGTGGTGGATATGCTCGTGCAGTCTATTCAGGAACTGGAGGAAAAGATCTACCAGGATGAGCGTCCGGATAATATGGATTTCAGGGAGATCATACGGCTTACCAGCAACGGCCTTTCCGACGGCCTTACCGGCGTTGTCACGAGAAGTGTATTTTTAAAGCAGGCTCAGGCCCAGCTTGATAAGATTCCAGGAGACAAAATCACTGTACTATGTTTTGTAGATTTGGATAATCTGAAGAAATTAAATGACACCTACGGACATAAAACGGGGGATACGGCATTAAAGAGTATAGGGTACATCCTGCGCGAATATGAAAAAAAATATGATGGTGTTGTGGGACGATATGGAGGAGATGAATTTGTAATGCTCCTTACAGATATCGACGATGAAGATGAGCTTAGAAGTGTATTGGAATCTCTTGTTCTCAGACTTCACTCAGATATCGGAACGAAGGGAGAGTCTCTGCCGATCCAATGCAGCGTAGGGGTGGCAGTGAGACAGCAGGGAAGCAGTTTGGAACAGATGATAGCCAATGCAGATGAGGCGCTGTATTTTGTAAAACAAAATGGCAAAGGATATTATAAAATTTATCAGGATTGAGGAAACGTATGAAAGTTATGAAAAAAAAGACGCTTCTGTTCTGCACCGTGACAGTTTTGTGTATCCTTATGCTTTCGGTGGGAACAGGAAGGATCATACAGGATCATTATTCCGGGCAGAGAAAAAAAGAAGTTAGCCGTCTTCTGAAAATGTATAAGGATAATTTGACACTGGTTATTCGGGATCAGCTGAATTATGCTGCAGAAACAGTGAAGGCGGAGCCGGATATTTTAAATCATGAAGCGTGGTTTCAGAGACGTGCCAAAAATCTTGCAGAGCAGGAGGGAGTAGAAAAGATCCTTTTATTTAAAGGGGATAAGGTTCTGAGTTCTTTTTCTGCGGATGGAAATGAGAAAGATAAAGGAAAAGATCTGAGGGACTTTTCATATATTTATACGATGGCTAAAGTTGTGAAAGAACCGGTGGTGGAAGGACCTGTTAAATTAAACAAAGATGGGGAAAAGGAAGTTTTTTTGTTTATCCAGCCTTTGCTGAAAGGACAAGTTTACGAGGGAGAAGTTGTGGCTGTCCTGGATAAAGAGTTTGTCATCCGCAGACTAAATTTAAAACGTCTGTGTGATCTGGGCTATGAGTATCACCTGTGGAAAGTGAACAGTCAGGACGGAAGCAAGGATGTAGTGGCCTATTCCGACAGGAATCTCGATTATTCCTACGCGTCTAAAATAGAGATTTATCTGCCGACCCGATGGACACTGAGCATTATGCCGAAAGACGGATGGATTTCAAAGAAAACGGAGACCGGCATCATGGGAACATCAGTTTTTCTCGGAGTGCTGCTGTCTGTATTATTTATGAGTGTGTTTGTCCTTGCACTTCGCGTCAGGTATTTTAAAAATCTCAGTATTTATGACGAAAAGACAGGACTGTATAACAGGGAGGGATTCGTTAGGGAAGTCCAGTGGTGGATGGTGTCTGAGCCCTGTGTTTTTTCCATGTTTTATTTTTCCATCGAGGAGTACAGCCGAGTGGAATTAATGGCAGGGTTTTTAAAAGAGAATGAATATTTGGCGAGTGTTCCGGCTGTTTTAGACGAATACATAAAAAGTCCTTATGTGTCGGGCCGGATCGCAGGGGGGAAATTTGCGGTAGCGGTAAAAGAAGAAATGACAGATGAGGAAAGACTGGATTTTGCCAAAGGTCTTTCTTTGAAACTTATGTGGAAGATCCGGATTCGCGGGGAGAAACTTTTTTTAAGTGCAAATTATCAGACTGCGGTTTACCCGAAGGACGGCAACAGCGCGGAGGATCTTTTAAATAAGCTGATCACAGACCACTATATGAGACTTTATGTGGAATCCCCCGCAGAAGACTTGACGGAAAAGTGCCGCCTGCTTGCTGCAGGAAGGACAGATGTGGAGTTCAGTGAGTATGCGGATTATCAGCTGACGGAACTTTCTAAAGCACTGAATCAGTACAGAAAAAGTGTGGAACAGATTGCCTACTTTGACCCGGTATATCATATAGGAAACCGAATGAAGTATTTAAAAGATGTGGATATGCTGATATCTTATGATGCCAAGAGGTATTTTAGAGTTTACAGTATGGATATTCGTTCTTTCAGCAAATACAATGAATTATTCAGCGTTTCAACGGGAGATGCCCTGCTGATGGAGATAACCAGGAGACTTGAACATATCTTCGGCAATAACTTATACAGGATTAACGGAGACGTTTTCATAGGAATTTCTTTTGAAGCGGATAAGGACAAAGATCATAAAGTCGGCAGGATCCGGAATGCCTTTCAGAGTCCGATTGTGGTAGAAGATTCCACCTTTACCCTGGATGTTCTGATCGGCATATGTGATTATCCTCTTCATGCAAAAACATCGGAAAAATTGCTGGAAAGCGTCCAGATGGCAGTCAATTATGCTAAAACTTCAGGAGCGGGTATGGCCAATAACGTCATTTTATACGATGATAAGCTGCTGGAAGTGCGCCGGGAAGAAGCGAGGATTGTCAGGCTGCTGGAAACGAGTCTTAAAGAAAAAACTCTGGAGGTGTGGTACCAGCCTCTTTATCATCTTAAAAGAGAACGGTTTACAGGTACAGAAGCACTGGTGAGGCTGCCCGACGGAAACGGCGGATATGTTCCGGCAGGACAGGTTATCGAGATTGCGGAGAAGAATGGTCTGGTCGGACAGGTAGGGGAGTACGTGATACACAGAGCCTGTACTTTCATGATGGAAAAGGGGAAAAAACTTGGGATTGAATCTATGGGAATCAACCTGTCAGTACAGCAGCTTCTTGTGGAAAATAGTGTTCCTTCAATCATAGGCCATATAAAAAAGACAGGTCTTGATCCGAAATGCATTACATTTGAGATTACAGAGACGGTCCTGATCCAGTCGATAGAACTTGCAAAAGGGATTTTAGATGAACTTTCGTCATACGGTGTCCGCATAGCTCTGGACGATTTCGGCATCGGATACAGCAGCCTGAATTATCTGCTGAATCTTCCGGTCAATGTCCTGAAGTTTGACCGGTCCATGACCAAGAAGAGTGTGGATTCGGAAAAACAATATGCATTGCTGAAAGCAATGATTCAAATGGCGGATATCAACCAAATGGATGTGGTGGCAGAGGGGGTAGAAACGGAAGAAGAATGGAAGATGCTGACTTCAACCAGTGCTTCTTATATTCAGGGATTCTATTATTCGAAACCTCTGCCGGAGGAAAAGCTGATGCAGTTTTTGAGGGATAATAATCATATAGAAAATGTGAAACAATGAGGGGATTGGCAGGTGAAGAACAGTGAAGTGGAATATTGCCGCTGAGGCTATTTCTTTTGTAATGCTGGGGATTATATGGGTATATTCAAGGAAAGGGAGTCATCTCCCTACATTAAAAAACAGAATTTTTCAGGGATGCCTCCTTGTTACAGCCGGGGCTATTTTGACAAATATCTTATCTACGATTATGATTTATCGTCTTGATGAGTTTCCAATGTGGATGACCTGGTCTGTGACAATGGTTTACTATGTTCTGACACCGCTGATGGGGTTCGCGTATTTCCTTTATACCGTTTCTATAGTCTATACAGAGAGGAAGGAACTGAGGAAGGTCATAGGCTTTGGAGTCATGCCTGCTCTGGTGTATGGTGTGCTCGTTCTGATCAATCCATTGACGAAAAATTTGTTTGACATCAGCCTGGTGCAGGGGTATGTGAGGGGACCTTGGATTGTGTCCACATATTTGATCTTTTATGCTTACTGTGCTGCCAGCATTGTGGTCACAGTACTGAATAAAAAAAGGATTGACAGAAATATATACCACATCCTTGCGGCCTTTCCGATTCTGGCAGTACTGGTTATTTTGGTTCAGCAGATGTATCCGAATGTGATTCTGTCCGGATCTGCGGCGACCTGTGCCCTGCTGATCATTTATCTGCACCTGCAGAATAAACAGATCTCGATGGATTATCTGACCAATGTGCCCAACCGGAAAGAACTTCTCAATATGCTGGGGCTGATGATCAAAAAGTCACCTGAGAAGCAGTTTGTGCTTGTCGTTGTCTCTCTTAGGGACTTCCGTCAGGTAAATAATACATGCGGGCAGCAGAAGGGTGATGAATTTCTGAAAAATGTCTGTGATTTTCTCTATGAGATCGGGCCGAAGAATCATGTATACCGCTTTAGCGGAGATGAATTTGCACTTTTGTTTACACACAGCGATGAAACAGAGATCAAAAAGTGTATTACGGATATCCGGCAGCGCATGGAAAAACCATGGCAGATAGGGGATTACCGTTTTCTGCTCTCTGTCGTGATGGGGATCATATGGCATTCCGGTGACGGGGAAACCCTGGAAGAGGTCATCAATGCCGTGGAATATGCGGTTTTTCGGGCGAAATCAGGGAAAAGCGGTGAGATCTGCTACTGCGACAAAGAAATGCTGGATGGACTGGAGCGAAGGCGAAAAGTCATCATGATCCTGAAAGAAAAAATCGCGGACTGCAGTTTTGAGATGTATTATCAGCCTATTTATTCCGTAGCCGACGGAGAATTCTGCTATGCTGAATCACTGATGCGGATACCGGAGTCTCCGATCGGTCCGATTTACCCGTCTGAGTTTATTCCGATCGCGGAGGAGACCGGACTGATCATTGACATAACTTATATCATGCTGGATAAAGTCTGCAGGTTTATCAGTAGGCTGTTAGAAAGAGGGATTCCGATTCAGGCAATTCATGTTAATTTTTCTGCTGTCCAGTTTTCACAGAACGATCTCATGGAGAAGGTTCTGGAGATCATCCGGCGGAACCATACTCCCATGTCTGCCATTAAGATTGAGTTTACAGAGAGTACTTTGGCGGAGAACACACAGGTCGTATCAAAGTTTGCTGTGGAGATGGAAAAGCACGGAATCAAAATGGGCCTGGATGACTTCGGAACAGGCTACTCCAACATAGCAACCGTCATCAATATTCCCTTTGGCACAGTCAAGCTGGACAAGAGTCTGGTATGGGGTTCTGTCGAGAACAAAAAGTCTGCGCTTACCGTGAAAAATCTGTCGCGTACATTTCAGGAGCTGGGAATGACCGTTATCGCAGAAGGAGTGGAGACTGAAGAACAGAGCCGTTTGATTGCCAATTTTGGAATTGACCAGATCCAGGGATTCTATTATGCAAAACCAATGCCTGAGGATCAGCTGGAGATGTTTATGATAAAACACTGGACACCTGCTGACTGAAAGAGAGCTGTGCTGCTAAAGTTTTAGCGGACAGCTCTCTTTTGCTGCATATATTTATTTCCATTCTTGGAATCGGACAGGCTTTGATAGCTTTCCGAGCAGCCGTATATCAGGTCCACAGTTTTCAGGAAGTTTCACAGAGACGATATGGCTGTTATCATATGTCTTAAAGAAATATTCTTTTCCGGTAAGGCTTATGCAGGCGGTGTACTGGGTATAGTCAGAGGTTCCTCTGTCGGTTACCACTGCACCTTTTGGGATAGAGACTCCTTCTAACAGATGAAAGCAGGTGTTTACTGCCTGCTCTCTGTTGTCCGGTATCGGAGTGTGACTCTTTAGGTAAGCAGTTCTGACAAATCTGGCCGGAGGTGTGAAATCACCGGGCAGTCCAAAAGTGCCGGCGCCTTGCCCGAAAGGTTTCAAAGGAAAAGCCCCCCAGTTTTGTTCTGTGTGCTGAGACGGACTCATATTCATGTAATTCCGGAGGTTTGCCATATGCCATGGGAAGTCAGGGCTGTTGGAGAAGACACCTATAGGATTTTCCATGATCTTAAGACCTTCTGAGGTTGTTTCGATCACCATACATTTTCCGGATGAGTCTGCCATAATCCAGTGGAGAGGAGCAATGATTTCTGTGACCGGATCTTTGACTCCTGTGATCCGGACGGCGCGCAGCAAAGAAGCCGCCTGACCAGTGGATGCACATTGGCTTAGAAGAAATTTCACAAGCTCGGTGGAAGCCACTGCGATCTGCCTGGAGCCAGAAGGCGCCGGGGGATCATATAAGGCATAACCTGGAAAATACAGCACAGCGGCTGCAAATCCCATTTCATTGACACCGTCCGCTAAAGTTACCGGAGAGAGATTTTGGCCGATTCCCATAAAACTATATTGATTTTTAATTCTGTGAGTATTCAGCAGATTTTTCCATTGATATCCTTTTGGTACGATATAAAATTCAGGGTCAAGGGGGTAGGAAAAATCCATCGTGCGGCCAAAATATACATCGCCCGCAGAATTCTGTGTTGTGAGTGCGGTACACATGGAGAACATCTCCTTAATCAGGCATTTAATTTTAGTATATGCTTCACACCAAAGAGTAGTATCCTGTTTTCGTCTGATGTATAATAAGACAGGGGAAGATAGGAGGAATGCATGAACAAGTTGTTTGAAGCTATGAAGTTAAAGAATTTAAAAATAAAGAACCGTATCTGTGTGCCGCCGATGGTGTGCTATAACTGGGTGGAGGAAGACGGCTATGCAGTTCAGAGAAATATTGATCATTACAGAGCCATTGCCAGGGGCGGTGCCGGCCTGATCATTCAGGAGGCTACCTGTGTGGATCCGGAAGGGAAACTTTCCAAAGATCAGCTGGGCATCTGGGAGGATGGACAGATCAATGGGCTGAAAGAGATCGCAGATGCGGTGCATGAAGAAGACTGTCCGATATTTTTGCAGATCCATCATGCAGGGGTGAACGGCTCCGGTGAGTACCTGCTTTGTCCGAGTGATTATGAGATGGATAAAGACGGAGAAAAAAGAATCGGTCATGAAATGACGAAAGAACAGATACAGAAGGTGCAGGATCAGTTTGTGAAAGCTGCAGTGAGAGCTTATCAGGCCGGCTATGACGGGGTGGAACTGCACGGGTGCCACAGTTATCTGATGTGTGAATTTTTCAATTCCAGGGTCAACAAAAGGACCGATGAATATGGACAGTATCCGGAGAGGTTTGCAGTGGAGATTCTGGAAAGGATCAAAGAGGCAGTGCCGAAGGAGTTTATTGTGGGAATCCGGCTGGGAGCCTTTGAACCTGCTCTTGCAGACGGTATCCGCCATGCCAAACTTCTGGAGGAACACGGGATTGATTTTTTGGATATTTCCTATGGATTTTCCGGGGAAGATGAGCCTGGTGCTCCAAAAGATTTTCCATACAAAGATGTGATCCATGCCGCGGGGGAGATCAAAAAGCATGTATCGGTTCCTGTTTTTGCGGTCAACAGCATAACGGATGCCCGGATGGCAGAAGACATTTTAGAGCGCACCGGTGTGGATATGGCGGATATCGGCAGGGGTGTGCTGGTCAACTATAACTGGGCCATCGATGCGAAAGAAGGAAGAGATACCGGCAGATGTCTGCACTGCAAAGAATGCCAGTGGGGGATCGATGCCGAAAAATGTGCAGGAAGGGTCCTGCTGAACAGAAAAAGAAATATGGGAGAATAAAAAAGATCCTTTCAGTGTGAATTTATTGGCACTGAAAGGATCTTTTTTATTCTGTATCCACGAGGATCATGTCCTCAACCATAAAGTCCGGCTTTTGATCGGTGATGAGTGTGACGCTGTCTGTCCCGGCAAAGGTGTACAAACGCTTCATGCCGAATTTTGAGTGGTCACATAAGATATAGCTTCGTCCGCAGCGGCTTAAAACACTCCTCTTGAGCGCGGCATCGTGTTCGTTTCGGGTTGTAAATCCGGCATATTCATCGAGGCCGCTTGTCCCGAGAAAGGCCAGGTCAAAATTTAAATTTGCAAGCTGTCCGCTTGTCTCGGAACTCATGATCGCAGAAGAACCAAAGTTAATGTAGCCGTTCGGGACATAGGTCCTGATATTTTTTTCCGCCAGGACCTGGAAGTTGTTGATTCCATTGGTCACGATGGTAATGTTGTGGCTTGTAATATATTCCGGTATGAAGGAAGTAGTAGAGCCTGCATCCAGATACACGCAGTCGTTGTCTTTGATCAGGGAGGCCGCATATTTTGACAGCGCCCGCTTGGTATCTACGCCTCGTTTGAAATTGAGGATATAGTCATCCTGCCAGTGGGCATTTTCATTGGTCTCATGAGCAACTGTGCTGGCGCCGCCCCAGAGTCTTTTAATCATATTCTGACTCTCCATTTTTACAAGGTCTCTCCTTATGGTGGTCTCGCTGACGGACAGCATAGAGGCCAGTTCCTGGACCGAAAGTGAGCCGGATTTGCTCAATATTTCTTCGATTTTTTCCCATCTTTTTTCTACTTTCATCTGTATTCTCCATTTTCTTCTGTTATTATTGCCATTTTATACTAATATTTGTTTGGATTTGAATATGTTATGCTTAAATTAACATCTCATGAACCAAGTATAATATCAAAAACAGGAAAAGTCAATTCAATTTGATGAAAAATGATCGAAAAAGTGATTGAAATATAAAAATAGTGATTAAAATGGTTGAAATGATAAAAAAATGAATGAAATATGGCGAATTATGATTGACAAATGAACTATAAAAGATTATATTTAGACTAAATAAACAAATGATGAAGGAATGGAGGCGTAATATGAACAATCAAGTGACACAGATCAATCTAGGTCAAATCAGGCTGGTTTTCGGCAGGGGGGCCGCCAAGAGAGCTGCACAGGAACTTTTGCTCATGAATGTAAAACATCCTCTGATTGTGACGGACCAATTTTTAGGGAAATGCAGTCTTTTCAATGCTCTGGCGGAAGTGCTTGAAAAGGAAAACGCTGCTTTAAAAGTGTTTGATGAGGTAACGCCGGACCCCGGAGGGAGTGTTGTCGACCGGGCAGTTGTCTGTCTGAAAGAAGAAGGCTGTGACAGCGTCATAGGATTTGGCGGAGGCAGCGTGATGGATGTGGCCAAGTGTGCGGCGGCGATGGCGGTGAATGAAGGAAAACTGATGGATTATGATCACGCGGAACCGGTGTATAAAGAGTTTACAAAAACAAGCCTTCCTCTGATCCAGATTCCCACTACATCGGGAACCGGGTCTGAGATGAGCCCCTACGCAGTGATCACGAATGAAGCACAGGGGAGAAAAGCAACCATCGGATCTCCGATGCTGATGAGCAGAGTGGCGCTGGCAGATCCGAATCTGGTTCAGGATCTTCCGAAGAGTGCGACGGCTTCCACCGGCATGGATGCACTGACACACTGCATCGAAAGTTATACCACCAAAAAATCCATGGAAATGCCGAATATGATCATGGACGCACTGGCACTCAGAGGCATCCGGTGTCTGTATAAATATCTGTATAAGGCTTATGAAGACGGCAGCAGAGAGGCAAGAGAAATGGTCATGTGGGGAAGCGTGATCGGAGGCATCGTACTTTCTCATGGCTCCGGGGCAAGCCATGGACTCGGAAACGTACTGGGAGGCGAATACCATGTGCCCCACGGAATTGCAGTGGGAATGCTGCTGCCCTCTGTCATGGAATTTAACATGGATGTCTGTGCTGACAGGTACCGGGAGATTGCCGGAGAACTGGGACTGAAAGATGAAAAAGAATTGATGAAAAAGATTTTGGAATTGAGAGAAAAATTAGAATTGCCGAGGCTGTCGGCTTATGTGAAGGAGCCGGGGGATATAAGGAGACTGGCTGAAATGGCAGTTTTGGATAAATGCACAAGAATCAACGGAAAAGAAGTGACGGCAGAAGATGCGGGAGCGATTTATAAAAAAGCATTGTAGGGAGGAATACCATGAGAAAAAGGGATATCATCAAACAAAAATTTGAGGAATTTGTCACTGCGCTGGAAAACTTTCAGCCGGAAAAGATCGGGGAGTTGGTGACGGAGGATGTGAGGGGACATTTTTCCAATGTGGGAGAGTCGGAGGGCAAAGATGAGCTGATAAAATCGCTCATGTGGAAAGGCAGGGAAATGAATGTCTCCCGCAGGAGGATCACAAATTTTGTTGTCAGGACAGAGGGGGACCGGGCTCAGCAGTCTGCATATGTCATGTCTTTGATCGGTTATGACAACGGATCATTTTTATTTCCCTTTGAGTTCGGCGGAAAGTATGTGGTCAGCTGGAGGGATCAGGACGGGGAGTGGAAGATAAAAGAAATCCGCTACGACATGGACTGGGAAAAGGGGAATACATACTTTGCTGAGGGTTGGTCGTTTATAGACTATAAAATTTATGCAGGCCATAAGCCGATGATCAGTAGCGAATACGACTCTCCATGGGCAGTCATTCCGGAAAATGACGAGGAACTGACGGAAGAAGAAAAAATCATAGAGAACATGTTCAAATATTCTTTCGGGCTGGATAACTGTGACTGGGCGCTGCATCACGATTCCTATACAGACGATATTATCTTCTATGCGGGCAGCAGTGTCATGGAGAGCGGTGCGGGGAATCTGATCAATAACTTTAAAAATACAAGCCATAAGGAACCGGCTCTTGAGCATGCAGTCAAGATTGTGGACATTCAGATAGACGGGGATGAGGCAGTGCTGTACGGATACCGGATCGAGCCTCACCGTCTCGGCTCCAAAAATCTGAACAGGGACACGCTGCATCAGAGCTTTTACAGTGCAAAATACAAAAACCTGTTAAGGAAGGCAGACGGACAGTGGAAGATGTATGAGATCCACTATCAAAGCGGAGTATTTTTTGATCTTGATGACGGAAAACACTATGTAGATCTTGTTTAAGAAAGAGGAGGGATGAAATATGGAAGAACTTCAGAGGACTGCGTTTGAGATCATTGCATCGGTGGGAGAGGCGAAAACTTATTACATGAATGCGGTCAAACTGGCAAAAGAGGGGAACATCACGGAGGCAAGAGAAACAATCGGGCAGGGAAATGAGGTGTTTGCAAAGGCGCATGAACATCATTTTTCCTGTATCCAGAGAGAAGCGGAAGGGGAACAGCTGCCGTTCTCGATTCTGTTTATTCACGCGGAAGACCAGCTGCTGTCCACAGAAATTATGAGGGACATGGCAGTGCAGTTGTCAGATGTATATGAAGAGCTGAACCGGTTAAAGGAGGAATAACAAATGAAAAACGAAAAAAAGTCAAATCCGATCATTGAAAAGATCATGAAAATCACAGAAAAACTCAGCGCGGAAGTCCATCTGCGGGCGGTGAGGGATGCCTTTTTGCTCACGATTCCGTTTTTGGTGCTGTCCGGGTTTATGACGTTCATCGCCTATGTCCTTTTGGCAGAGGGAAGCGCCGTCTACAATGCGCTGCCCGGAAATGTGTCCGCGGGACTGATCAGTATTTGCAGCAAGACCATCAACGGAGGACAGAATATACTGGCGCTTCTGATGGTGCTTTTGGTATCGTACAATCTTGCAAAGTACAAAAAATACCACAATCCGCTGATGGCGGCATTGATCAGCCTGGGTGCCCTGTTTATCATGATGCCGGATACCTTGTCCTATACACCTATTGGAACCAACGGGATGTTCGTATCGCTGATCACGGCACTGTTTGTCACAGAGGCATTTCTGGCTTTGAGCAAACAGGAGAAGTTAAAGCTGAAAATTTCGGGGAATGTACCTCCGGCCATAACAGAAAGTTTTAATTCTATGTTCGTCATTATCATCATAGAACTTGTGGTGGCGCTTCTGGCATTTGCCTGCTATGCAATTTCAGGCATGGGCGTTCATGATATGATCAACGCTGTCTTACAGAAACCTCTGGTGGGCGTTGCCACGACACTTCCTGCATTCTTATGCTACTTTGGCTTCGGACAGTGCCTGTGCTACTTCTTCGGTATTCATCCGGCCGGTGTCATCAACCCTATCGTAGAACCGGCTCTGCTGGTGGCGATCAATGAAAATAACCAGGCATGGCTGGCGGGAAAAGAAATTCCGCATATCATCACACTGCCGTTTCGGGATGTGTACGGAACCCTGGGAGGCATCGCCTGTACCCTGGGACTTTTGATCGCCATCTTCATTGTGAGCAAACGTTCCGATGTGAGGAGCATTGCAAAACTGAGCCTGCCGGTCAGTGTTTTCAATATCAATGAACCTGTTCTATTCGGACTTCCAATCGTGTTTAACCCGATTATGTTTGTGCCGTTCTGCTTTACCACAACGGTGATCTATATTGTTGCCTATGCGGCTACGGCCCTCGGGCTGGTGTCCAGGCTGGTCGTCTACACGACATGGTCCACTCCGATTTTCCTGTCCGGCTATATGGCCAGCGGCGGTGATTTCAGAAACGTGATTCTCCAGGTCATTTGTCTGGGAATCGCAGTGCTCATTTACCTGCCGTTTGTAAAACTTTTGGACCGTCAGCAGATCACTGCCGTGGAGGAGGAAGAGTTTACTGAGGATGATTTAACCTTGTAGAAAAAACAAATCCGGGAAAGGAGAAAACCGTATGAAAAATGTATTATTGGTATGCAGTTTCGGAATGTCCACCAGTTTTCTGACAAAAAAGATGAACGATCTGGCAAAAGAAAAGAAGGTGCCGCTCATCGTATATGCCAAGAGTGAAAATGCCATCGAGACAGAACTTGAAAAAGCAGACTGTATCCTGATCGGTCCTCAGATCGCATATCTGGAAGAACAGATCAAGAACAGAGTGGGAGGAAAAGTCCCGGTGGAATGTGTGGATGCCACGAATTTTGGGCGGATGAATGCGGCGGCTATCTTAAAACAGGCAATCCGTATGATTAAATCGCAGAAGCCAGGTGAAGAAGGAGAATAGAAATGGAAATTGCAACATATAATCTGGCGGGAATTCAGCTGACCGCAGGGGAAGGTGCCCTGTCCGGATTAAAAGAGGAAGCAGATCGTCTTCACATAAAGAAGCCTTTGATTGTTACCGATGAGGGCGTGAGGGCGGCAGGAATCATAGAGACAATGGCCGGGCATCTAAAAAAAGAAAAGATTGCCTATGAGATTTACGACGGAGTAAAAACAGATCCTCTTGACACGATGGTAAAAGACGGATTGTCTGTGTTCCGGGAGAGCAGGTGCGACGGGATCTTAAGTATCGGCGGCGGAAGCTCCATGGACGTCGGAAAGTGTATTTCTGTCATGTCTGTCCATCCGGGGGATATTCTTGACTATGCCAGGAGCACTCCGGAACACAAAGATTTTCAAAAAAGAGGCTGCCCTATCATCTCAGTCCCGACTACTTCGGGGACCGGGAGCGAAGTAAGCCAGTACGCAGTCATAACAAATGCTCTGACACACAGAAAAACTACGATTGCATCTCCGTATCTTTTAAGTGACAGTGCCATACTGGAGCCGGCGTTTGCCGGATCGATGCCGAAGGAAGTGACCGCTTATACCGGGATGGACGCGCTGGCACATGCAGTGGAGGCCTATACCTTCAGAACTGCGCTGGACGGAAACATTCCCGTTGTAGATGCTGTGGCTCTGGAAGCGATCAGGCTGATCGGTCAGAATCTCGTGAGAGCGTATGAAAACGGAAACGACCTGAAAGCAAGGGCCGGCATGCAGTGGGGTTCACTGCTGGCAGGTATCGCACTGAACATCGGCTCCGGCGAAACCCATGCCATCGGTTCCATGCTGGCAAAATATTATGGAGTATGCCACGGTATTTCCGTCGGAATCCCTCTTCCTTACTGTATGGAATATAACATGTCGTACGGATATGACCGGTTTTTTTCGATCGCGGAGGCGCTGGGGGCAGATACTTCCGGTCTTTCTGTAAAAGAGGGAGCCATGGCGGCGGTAAAAAAGGTAAAGGAACTGCAAAAACAGATCCGATTTCCGAAAATGACGGACTATATCCGTGACATGGAAGAAGTCAAAAATTTCAGTCAGGAATGTGCGGACAACAGCTGCTGTGTGAGCAATCGGCGGATGAACACTAAAGAGGCCATTGAACAGGTGTTCCGCATGTGTATGGAGGAAGAAACATGAAATATAAAGCATTATTTGAGCCGGTGAACATCGGCAGTGTCACACTGAAAAACCGTTTTGTAATGCCCGCAATGGACAGTTCCACGACAACGGCAGAACATAAATTTTCAAAACAGTCGATCGATTATCTCTCAGCCAGGGCCGAAGGGGGATTCGGACTGGTCATCGCAGAGTTCATGGCGGTGGACCCTTCCGGGTTTGCCACGCCGAATCAGGTTGGAATCTATGATGACTCTTTTATCCCAAATTTAAGAGAACTGACCGATGCCATCCATGCCAAAAACGGAAAATGCTGTGCACAGATCCACCACGCGGGTATCCAGACAAAGACAAGCTGTATCGGGATGCGGCCGCTTGCGGTTTCTGGAATTCCGTCTACAAAATATAAAGAACCTGTCCATGAGATGACTTCCAGAGAAGTATATGCCCTCATTGAAAAATTTGCAGATGCCGGGCTGCGTGCAAAGAAAGCAGGATTTGATTTCGTGGAAGTCCACGGGGCCCACGGCTACCTGATCGCCCAGTTTTTGTCGAAGGCTACAAATAAGCGGTGCGATGAATTCGGAGGCTCCTATGAAAACAGGGCACGGTTTGCATCCGAGGTGATCAAAAAGATCAAAGTCCGATGCGGCAGTGATTTTCCGGTGCTGTTCCGCATCAGCGCAGACGAGTTTATGAACGGGGGAAATAAAATTGAAGACGCGGTTGTCTATGCAAAACTTGCAGAAAAAGCAGGAGCAGATGCGATCCATATTTCCACCGGTTCTGCGGCAGGCGGAAATATTGTGACAACGTATTACACAGATCCGGGATTTAATGTGGAAAATGCGGCAAAAGTGAAGAAAGCCGTCCATGTTCCCGTAATCTGTGTGGGCAGGATCAATGACCCGGCTCTGGCCGAAGAAATCATCGAATCCGGGCAGGCAGACCTGATCTCACTGGGCAGACAGTCCATCTGCGACAGTGAATTCCCGAATAAAATCTATGAGGGCAGGGAGGAAGAAATATTCCACTGTACGGGGTGTATGCAGAGATGCTATTATTCTCCGGGATGCGATGAACTGGATCAGGGGATATCCTGCATGATCAATCCTTTCTCCGGAAAAGAAGGGCGCTGGACGATAAAAGAAGCGGAAGAAAAGAAAAAAATCGCAGTAGTCGGCGGAGGAGCTGCCGGACTTGAGGCAGCGTGGATTCTGGCGAAGAGAGGACACGAGATACGGGTCTATGAAAAAGGTGAAATGCTGGGCGGCCAGTACCGGGTGGCATGTGTGGCTCCTAAGAAACAGGATATGGGAAAGACCGTGCAGACGTATGAGGCGCTGTGCCGCCGATATGGAGTGAAAATTTATTTAAATACCGAAATCACAGAGGAAAATATAGAGGAACTTCATGCCGATGTGATCCTTCTCACAACCGGTGCCGTTCCGGTTATTCCTGCAATTTCCGGGCTTGATACAGAGAAGGTCCGGCTGGCCAATGATGTCTTAAGCGGGAAAACCGTGATCACAGACAAAAAGGTTTTAATGATCGGCGGAGGAATCGTAGGCTGTGAGTGTGCGGAGTTTTTACACCAGTACAATAACACTGTAGACATCGCAGACATGATCCCCGAGTTTGCGGAGGGGCTTAATAAATATCCAAGAGCAATCCTCTTGTCATCTCTGAGAGAACACGGATCTGCCTTCTATACGGAAACAAAAGTCACAGAAGTGCTGGAGGACGGAATCAAAGGCAAACGCCGGGAGGAAGACATCTGTCTCAGAGGATATGATGAGATCGTACTGGCAGTGGGCTCAAAGCCGAACCGTTCTCTGGAAGAATCGTTGAGAAAGACCGGGAAGGAAGTCCATATACTGGGAGATGCCGGGGAAGTGCGGGATGCAAAGTATGCTATTTTTGAAGCGGCCAAGCTGGCACTTTCACTGTGAAAAGGAGAAAAGGTTTATGAACAGATTACCAAAAGATTTTTTGTGGGGAGGAGCGGCCAGCGCCCATCAGTGTGAGGGCGCCTGGAACGTGGGAGGAAAGGGTATCAGTATCGCGGATGTGATGACTGCCGGCAGCAGAGACTGTCCCCGCAGGATCACGGACGGGATTATGATCGGGGAAATTTATCCGAATCACGAGGGGAATCAGTTTTATGACCGGTTTGAGGAGGACATCCGGCTGATGGCCGAGATGGGCCTTCGATGCTTTCGAACATCCATAGCGTGGACACGGATTTTTCCACGGGGAGATGAGGAAGAACCAAACGAAGAGGGCCTGCGGTTTTACGATAAAGTTTTTGCCGCTCTAAAAGCTTATGGAATAGAGCCTGTGGTGACGCTCTCTCATTTTGAGACGCCTTATACGCTCGTAAAGGAATACGGGGGCTGGAAAAACCGAAAACTAATCGGATTTTTTGAGCGGTATGCAGAGACGGTATTTGAAAGGTATCAAGATCAGGTCCGTTATTGGCTGACGTTCAATGAAATCAACCACTGTAAGCCCGATTCCGATCTGGGCATGTGGCTTGCAGGTGCGCTGAGAGTGGATAAAGATGAGCCAAAAGAACAGGTCTGTGCCCAGGCGGTCCATCACATGTTTGTGGCGGGTGCCCGGGCAGCGGCCCGCGGAAAAGAAATAAATCCGGATTTTAAGATCGGATGTATGATCGGCTATATCCCCTATTATCCGGCCTCCTGCAGTCCCAACGATGTGATGGCTGCAATAAAGAGGGAAGAGGAAGACTATTTTTTTGCGGATGTAATGGTAAAGGGAGAGTATCCGTATTATAAGAAAGCGCAGTATGAGCGTTTGGGCATTGTCCTGGAGACAGAGCCGGAGGATGCATTTTTTCTGAAAAAAGGGACCGCAGATTATATCGGCTTCAGCTACTATATGTCGAACGTATACAGTGACCGTATGGAAGATATCAAGGTCTCAGCAGGAGGAATCTTAAAGACGATGGAAAATCCATATCTGAAAGCGACCAAATGGGGATGGGCCGTAGATCCGCTGGGGCTGCGGATTTCCCTGAACCGGCTGTACGACAGGTATCAGATTCCTCTCATGATCGTGGAAAACGGATTCGGTGCATACGACAAGTTTGAGGAAGACGGAATGATCCACGATGACGACAGGATCGCATATCTGAAAGCACATATAGAAGCGATGAAGAAGGCAGTGCTGGAAGACGGCGTGGAGGTCATGGGGTATACACCGTGGGGACCTATTGACCTTGTCAGCGCATCCACCGGCGAGCTGGAAAAGCGATATGGATTCGTCTATGCGGACCGGGATGACCATGGAAACGGAGACTGGCACAGGGAAAAGAAAAAATCTTTCTATTGGTACCGGAAAGTGATCGAAAGCAATGGAGAAGAATTATGAATGAGGAAATCAGACAGATTGAAAGCGTGCGGCAGGAGTTTACGGAAAAAATAAAGAATAATGATTTTTCGGATCTGGAGAGGATTGTGTGCAGTGACGTTACGGCCGAAAGTTCTGTGACAGGCAGAGGTGAGGGAATCAAAGCAGTGGAAAAACTGTTTGCCTATCCGGGACCACAGCCGTTTTACACGAAAGCAAATGCAGAAAACTGCATTGTGCGGTATGAAAAAGACCGCGCACAGCAAAGTTTTCATCTCATCCTGCTGTATTTCGTTCATGACAGAAAAGGGCATTTCCATTTCATGCAGTATGGCGGAACGTTTGTGCTCTCCTGCCGGAAAACAGAAGGGCAGTGGAAGATCAGCAGGATCTTATTTGACCTGTGCTGGCAGGACGGAAATACTTACTGGACAAAGGACTGGAAGATGCCGGACTTTCATGAGCCGTGGAATTACAGACCTGTGATACAGAAAGAGGACAGTGTTATAAGGAGTGTTCCCTGCTGTGCATATGAGCGGACCGATGAAGAACAGATTAAGGAATGCCTGTATCACTTTGGATGGGTGACAGACTCGGAGGACTATGAGCTTCTCAGGGAGATTGCCGTTGCTGATCTAAAGATCATAGACGGTTACCATAACCAATATGTAGAGTCAGCGGATGAGTGGACTGAATTTTTAAAAGGGATCAACTATAAAGAGCCGAGGCTGCATCATACATACAGAGTCAGGGAGACTGCCATAGACGGAAACAGGGCAGAAGCAAAAATGTCCAGATTAGAGCCGAACCGGATTGGCTCCAAATCAATCGGGGAACACAATTACTTTATGGACTGGTTTACGATGGACTGTAATATAGAACTGATCAAAGACAGAGAGAAGTGGAAGATCCGGACGGTTGAATTTATCAAACACATCAATCCCGAACCGGTGATTTCCGGATGCTGATCATAGAGAAAAAATAGAGGAGGCCGCAGGGATGAAGGTTGAAAAAGTGCTGAGAGCAGCACCGGATGAATTTTTTGGAGTAATCGAACACTCACTGAGATATGAGATAGAAAAATACGGCGGGAAAGCCGAAGGAACCTATGAACTTTGCGAAGGCTTTTGCTATGATAAAAAGATACGGTACAAGAAGAAAGAATACCGGATGCAGACAGAACTGAAAGCGTTCAGGCCTCCTCACAGCTACCGGGTTTTGATGAAAAGTGATCTTGGAAATGCGTCGGTTTCCTATGAAATTTTACCAAACGGAGAGGATGAAATCAGAGTAATATACAGGGAAGATACCTGTGACGAAGATGGGAATATGAATACTTCCTTTGGAAGAGAGCTGTTTGGAAAAATGCAGGCAGGAAGAGTCAAACGCAGACTGTCCCGAATGGAAAAATACATCAGAAGTCAGAGAATGGATTAAGTGCAGGATGGGCATGGGATATCCTTGAAAACCGGAAAGGAATGGATTAAAATAGAATATGTAAAAATAAACAGCGCAAAGATAAAAACACAGTCCCGGCCGGTAGTCCGGGCGCAGAGATAAAAGCTGTCAGTAACCTGCCTCCTCGGTTGTCCATTCTTTGCTGCCAAAAGCGAGGAGTGTTTTTTATGCAAAAAATTGAGAACAGGCTGACAGTATATTTTGATGAACCCTTTTGGGTCGGAATTTATGAACGTGTTCTGGACGGTGAGTTGGAAGTGTCCAAAATAACGTTCGGGGCAGAACCAAAAGACTATGAAGTTCTGGCATTTCTTATGGAGCGTCATGGAGAACTTCGTTTCAGTCCTCCTGTGGATGTTTCGGTGAAAGAGGTGAAAAACCTGAATCCCAAACGGATGCAGAGGAGCCTTAGAAGGCACAGAGACGCAGGGATGGGAACAAAATCCCAGCAGGCGCTGGCTGCCCAGAGAGAAGAACAAAAAGCCGGAAGGAAAGAGCGCAGGAGAGATCTGCGGGAAGAACGGAAGCGGCAGCAGTTTTTGATAAAACAGGAGAAGAAGAAACAAAGACACAGAGGAAGATAGGAGATAAAATGAAAGAAATTCTGATGATGAAACTGGAAAGCTGTCCATACTGCCATCAGGCGCTGGATATGATGGAAGAACTCAAACGGGAACAGCCGGAGTATAAAAACATTCCTGTAAAAATGGTCAATGAGGATGAGGACACTGAACTTTCAGAGTCTCTCGACTACTGGTATGTTCCCACTTTTTATGTGGACGGAAAGAAACTTCATGAGGGGGTTCCCACAAAAGAAAAAATAAAGAAAGTTTTTGAAGGGGCATTAAAAGAATAAGCCCAGGAATTCCTTTTTTGACGGGTGCATATATTTAGAAAAAGACCGCAAAAAGGAATGAACTATGATATATGTAGTAAATGAAGGGGATACGATTGATTCTATCGCTGCCCAGTTTGGAGTTTCAAGGAGCAGGCTGATCTATGACAACCAGATTTATGCCGGACGCGTTGTGACCGGTCAGGCGCTGCTGATTCTGGAGCCTTCTGACGTCCATACGGTACAGGAAGGGGATACGCTGACATCGATTGCACAGCAGTACGGCACTTCGGTTTCTTCGATTGTCAGAAAAAATCCATATCTGCTGAACGAATCAAATCTGATGCCGGGAGATGTGCTGACGATCCGCTATCGGCAGGAGCAGCTGGGGAACCTCAATGTAACGGGATATGCATATCCATATATCAGCACGGAGATTTTAAGAGAGGTTCTCTTATATTTAGATGAACTTCTGATCTTTTCTTATGGCTTTACAACCGAAGGAACGCTCATACCGCCGGCGATGGAAGAACCTCTGATTGAACAGGCATTGGAGTTTGGGGTTGATCCTATGCTTGTGCTGACGCCGTTTGCGGAGACCGGGAGTTTTAACAATCAGCTGGTGAAGGCTGTATCGGAAGATCTTCAGATGCAGCAGGTTCTGATTGAGAATCTGGTTCAGACGGTTCAGGAAAAGCAGTATGCCGGAGTGGATGTGGATTTTGAATACATCCTTCCGGAGGACCGGGAGGGATATGCAGCCTTCGTAGGGAACTTAAGAGAGCGGATGAATCCCTTAGGATATAAGGTGTCTGTCGCTTTAGCGCCTAAAATTTCCGCAGATCAGCCGGGCCTGTTATATGAAGGAATGGACTACGGACTTTTGGGTGCTAATGCAGATTCCGTATTTTTAATGACGTATGAATGGGGCTATACGTTCGGGCCGCCAATGGCAGTTGCACCGATCAACAAGGTACAGCAGGTTTTGGATTACGCGGTAACAGAAATACCGCCGGAAAAAATATATATGGGAATCCCGAACTATGCCTATGACTGGCCGCTTCCCTACGAGAGAGGAACAACAAGGGCAAGGACGATCGGAAATGTGGAAGCAGTCGAGATCGCAGACGAGAACGGGGTGCAGATTCGGTTCGATGAAACTGCCATGAGTCCGTTTTTTAACTATACGTCAAATGGAACAGAACATGAAGTATGGTTTGAAGATGTCCGGAGCATTGATGTAAAAGTACGGACGGCGAAAGAATATGGTTTTACAGGTGTGGGATACTGGAATCTGATGAGGCCGTTTCGGGCCAACTGGCTGCTGCTGGACAGTTTATTTCAGTTAAACGACAGACCGTAGACGGGAGGAATCTTATGGGGAAACATATTGTAAGTATGATGCTGGCGGCACTGATCGGGCTTGGTGCATCCGTTCAGGAGATAAGAGAAAAGGAACCCGTCAAACCGGCATTTTCTAATAAAAGTATCAGAGGTTTTTCTTACGAAAAGGTTCCGAAGGCAGTGAAAGAAAAAATCAGCGGGGTTTCTTACAGGCCCAATCCGAACATCACATTTCAGGACCTTCGATATGTTAAGGTAAAATATTACGGTTATGACGGAAAGATCAGGAGCGGACAACTGCTTGTGAATAAGTCCATTGCCAAAGATACCGTGGAAATTTTTCAGGAGCTTTATGATATGCAGTACCCGATTGAGAGCATCCGCCTGATCGATGATTACGGAGCCGATGACACCAAATCTATGGAAGCCAATAACACCTCTGCCTTTAACTATCGGATTGTAGAAGGGACCAGTCATCTGTCAAAACACGCTTATGGCAGGGCGATTGACATTAATCCGAGAGTCAACCCCTTTGTAAAGAGGAATTCCATCACACCTGAAAACGGAAAGATCTATGCACAGAGAGATGTGAAAAAGTGTAAAGGAAAGTATAAGTATAACATGATTCACAGAAATGACCGGGTGTACCGGATTTTCAGGAAACACGGGTTTCAGTGGGGCGGTGACTGGATTACATATAAAGACTATCAGCACTTTGAAAAACGGTAAATGACAAGACACATGAAAAAACTCCGGTAAAGATTTATGACCGGAGTTTTTTGAACTTATAAAAGATTTTGATTTAATGTTTCTGCCAGACGGTTTCTGGCTTTGGTCACCATTTTGTCTGAAACTTTTTTTGCAGACAGGCACTGTTCCAGCTGTTCCATACGGGAGTCTACCCGTGAGAAAGTGGTTTTTTGATTTTTTTCGTGTTGTTCAAACGCATTTTTGATATCTTCAAATTGTTCACTGGCCAGATCTCTTGAAAGGTCGGCGTTTAAATATTTATCTGTCGTCTCGATCGCCCTCAGGCCCAGCCTGTATTCACTGTCACTGAGTCCTTCCGGTTTTATGTGGGCCGTGCCGCAGCCGCTTAAGGCAGCGGAAACTGCAAAAGCTAATATACCGGTCAAGAGATATCTTTTCATATGAAACCCTCACTTTTTGTATGAATCTAATAAAAAATCAGTAAATTTTTGTTTGAATCATACAATAACACAGATCTCATAACGTGTAAATATTTCCACTGTACTTTTTTGGATACATAAGATATAAAACCGATTTTGCTATAAATCCAGGGAAGAAAGAATTTCTTTCAGCTGGCCTGCAGACTTATTCAGCAGACTGGATTCTTCACTGTTTAAGTCAATCTCGATGACCTGTTCCGCACCGTTTTTGTTGACGATGGTCGGTACGCTCAGACAGAGATCGGACAGGCCGTATTCACCGCTGAGCAAACTGGAAACCGGAAGGATGGAATTTTTATTCCGGATAATGCTCTCTGCAATATGGCTGACTGCGATGGCGACGCCGTAATACGTAGCGCCTTTTTTTTCGATGATCTCATAGGCGCTGTTTTTCACATCGTCGAAAATTCTTTTCATGGACTTCTCGTGGTCAAAGTGCCCGCGCATTTCACAAAATTCGTTGATGCCGATCCCTGAGACATTGGTGTCGCTCCAGACCGCCAGTTCACTGTCTCCGTGCTCCCCGATGATAAATGCCTGAATGCTGCCGCTGTCTACTTCCAGATGTTCGCTGAGCAGGTATTGGAAACGTGCCGAATCCAGGACAGTTCCGGAGCCAAAGACCCGGTTTTTTGGAAATCCGGAAAGTTTTAAGGTCACATAAGTAAGAATATCAACCGGATTGGCAACAACCAATAAGATTCCTTCAGAGTTTCGTCTGGTGATCTCCGGAATAATGGATTTAAAAATGGATACATTCTTGTGTACCAGGTCGAGACGGGTTTCATCGGGCTTCTGATTTGCACCGGCGGTTATGATAATCAGCCCGCAGTCCGCGACATCATCATAGGAGCCTGCATATATCTTGGATGTATCTACATACGGGCGTCCATGGCTTAAATCCATCGCCTCACCCCGGGCTTTTTCTTCGTTTACATCGATTAAGACCAGCTCGGAAAACAGTCCCTGGTGCATCAGGCTGAATGCGGTGGATGCACCGACAAATCCGCAGCCGATGATGGCCGCTTTTCTATTATTAATCATAAAAAATCCTCCTTTGTATTAAGTAGTTTAACAAAGGAGGATAAAATATTCATCGAATTTTGATAAAGTGAGAAACTGTATCAAAAACTATTTGTTGGATCTTCTCCAGATTTGAGCTTTTTCTGCGTCTTTGATCAGCTGGTCTCTGAAGTCCGGATGAGCGATATTGATCAGGGCTTCCGCGCGCTGCCATGCAGAGAGTCCTTTCATGTTTGCCATTCCGTATTCGGTGACGATATAGTGTGCATTGGCACGGGTGTCTGTGACAATAGACCCGTTATGCAGGGTAGGAAGAATACGGGAATGCATCTGTCCGGCCTTGTCAGTGAAAGTGGAAGACAGGCATACAAAACTCTTTCCGCCGTTGGATAAGTAAGCTCCCATAACGAAGTCTAACTGACCGCCGGCACCGCTGATCTGTTTGATTCCTGAAGACTCAGCACTGATCTGTCCGTATAAATCCACATCTACGGCATTGTTGATAGAGATGAAATTGTCAATGGAAGAAACCCTTGCAATATCATTTGTATAGTTAACAGGAGCACTCATACATTCCGGATTGTCATTTAAGTAGTCATATAATTTTTTGGTCCCTGCTGCGAATGCATAAGTCTGACGGTAGCGGTCGATATTTTTTCTGGCACCGGTGATCTTTCCTGCTTTTGCAATGTCTACAAACGCATCCACATACATTTCAGTGTGAACGCCCAGGTCTTTAAGGTCAGATTCCGCGATCATGGAACCTACGGCATTCGGCATTCCGCCGATGCCAAGCTGGAGACATGCGCCGTTCGGGATCTGGTCTACGATGAGTTTTGCAACGGCTTTGTCCACGTCGGTGGCTGCTCCGCCTCCGCCCAGCTCTGCGATCGCAGGATTTTCGCCTTCGACGATCATATCAACTTTGGAAATATGTACACCCTCTTCAAATCCGCCTAAGCAGCGAGGCATATTTTCGTTGACTTCCACGATGACACAGTCGGCTTTTTCAAGCATTGCAGCCAGGTGGGATGCACTCGGCCCGAAGTTGAAGAATCCGTGTTCGTCCATCGGGGCAACCTGCATCATCGCAACATCCACGTGATCGATGTAATTGCGGTAGTATCCCGGCAGCTCGGAATAACGGATCGGTGCGTAGTAGGAAAAACCTTCCTTGATCCATTTTCTCTCCAGTCCGCCCATGTGCCAGGAATTCCATGTAAAGTGATCGGCAGGGGAGTCGATCTTAGTGATTTCCAGCGGCCACATGACGATTCCGCCCCGGATATTAATATTTTCCAATTCCGGCATTCTTTTTGCCAAAGCCTTGTCAAGGGCAGCCGGTGTGGTGACGCACCAGCCGTACTCCAGCCAATCGCCGGATTTCACAACTTTTACGGCCTCATCGGCTGTTTTAAGTTTCTTTTGGTATTCTTCCTTAAATGACATAAGTAATCCTCCTGTCTTTTATCTGTTAATTTATTAACATACCGTTCCATTGTACCATCCGCATAAAAGAAACACAAGTAAAATAATTTAAATTATGGGTGGCCTTTTTACAAGTTTTGTACTATAATTAGATACTAAGTTTAGGAGGACATTTATGGAACACAAAAAATTTACTTGGAAGCATTACACCCTGATCGCAGTCGGGATTGTTTTTGTGATCTACTGCTGTATCGCAGTGTATTTCAGCAAGAAGTTTACATATGGGACAAAGATCAATGGTGTCGATGTTTCCAACAAGACAGTTGACGAAGTTACAGACATTTTCAAAAAAAAGGCGGACGGCTATTCGCTGACCGTCAAAGAACGAAAAGGCAGAGAGGAAGTTTTAAAGAGCAGTGTGCTCAAGGTTTCCTTTGACGGTGAAGACCAGATCAGGAAGATTAAAGACGGACAGAGTTCTTTTCTGTGGATTAAAGGTGTTTTCGGGGGAGAGAAGTACAAAGATATTGATATGTTTGCTTATGACAAAGCCGCTTTTCAAAAGGCCTTTGGAAAGCTTGACTGCTTCAAAAAGAAAAATATCATCAAGATCCAAAATGCCAAACCGGTTTACAAAGACGGATCTTATCAGATCCAGAAAGAAGAGATCGGTACGGTCTTAAAGAAGGAAAAGACGGAAAAGCTCATAGAGAGTGCCGTGGAAGGCGGTGTCGCTGCGGTGGATCTGGACAAGGAGGGCGCCTATGATGCCCCGAAGTATACGAGCAAGAGCAAAGAGATCATTTCTCTGAAAGACAGGATGAACGATTCTCTGAAGGGAAGCATTACGTATAAGTTCGGGAAACAGACGGTAGTTCTCGATAAGGACGTATACCACAAGTGGTTTAAGATCAAAAATGACACAGATTTTACTGTTGATATGAAGAAAATGGAAAACTGGGTCATGAAGTTTGCATACAAATATAACACGATGGGGACCATGCGTACCGTCAAGACTCATGACGGACGAACCAAAAAGATTTTTGGAGGTCCTTACGGCTGGAGAATGAGCCGTGAAAAGGAAGAAGCCGCAGTCAAAAAAATGCTGAAAGAGGGCACCACCGAGACAAGAGAGCCATACTGGCGACAGAAGGCAAAAGTATACGACGGATATCAGGGAGACATCGGCGACACTTATATCGAGGTAGATATGGGACAGCAGGAAGTTTTCTACATTAAAAAGAAAAAGATTGTCTTTTCTTCATCCGTAGTCACAGGCAAGATGGAAGCTGGAAGAAAAACACCGGAATGTGTGGCATTTGTACTGTATAAACAGCGCAATGCGACATTGAGCGGTCAGGGTTATAACTCACCGGTATCTTACTGGATGCCGTTCAACGGCAACGTGGGACTTCACGATGCAAGCTGGAGGTCTTCTTTTGGAGGAAGCGAGTACATTTCCGGGGGATCACACGGATGTGTCAATATGCCGCCTTATGCAGCTGCATCACTTTACAATATGATCGATGCCGGAACACCGGTTATCTGCTATTACTAAAATGAAACCGAGAGAGCAGGATTTAGATAGTCTGGGCTCTCTCTTTTTGTTATTTCAATAGGAAAGGTCTGCGGCCTTTTTGTCCATGGAACAGGAGGAGATGAAAATGAGGGTCAGCATAACACAGTGGGTGCATGAAGAGCTGAGACGCTTTATCAGACAAGGAGACTTATGTATCGACGCAACGGTTGGAAACGGAGGTGACACTGAGTATTTGTGCGGACTGACAGACAGGGTGATCGGATTTGAAATACAGGAGGAAGCACTGCTCAATACAGGGAAAAGACTGGAGTTAAAAGGATACCATCCGGAGCTTATTTTGGACAGCCATGAAAATATGGACCGGTATGCAGAAAAAGGCACAGTGCAGGCGATCTTGTTTAATCTGGGCTATCTTCCAGGTGGGGACCACAGGATTGCCACGAGGCCGAACAGTACGATACAGGCTGTTAGAGTGGGACTTGAGCTTTTGAAACCGGGAGGAATTATCAGTGTTTGTGTGTATAGTGGAGGAGATACCGGCTTTGCGGAGAAAGAAGAAGTTCTTCAATACTTAAGGCAGCTGGATGACAGGAGATATATTGTTATTAAACAGGACTTCTATAATAAACAGAATCATCCTCCGCTTCCGGTACTTATTTTGAAACTGGGATTTTGATTTTCTGCGGTATTTGAAAGATGGAGGAATATTTTATGAAAAGAACTGAGGGAGAGAACGGTGCGTTCCATATAGACGGACAGGCGTTTTATGATGCGATCGTCAGCAGTACTGAAGATTATATCTATATCATAGATATGACAACCGATATGGCTCTGATTTCCGATAATATGCTGCAGGATTTTGATCTGCCGGGAAGGCTCGTACCCGGGCTTGTTCCCGTGTGGGGCAAACTGGTACATAACAAAGATAAAAAACGATATTTCGACTCTGTGGATGATATGCTCAGAGGGATGACGGATATACATAATGTAGAGTATCAGGTAAAAAACAGAGATAATGAATATGTATGGGTTGTATGCCGCGGACTGTTAAAGAGAGACCAGAATCAAAATCCGCTCTCCTTTGCAGGTGTGGTGACTCCGATCGGCAGCAAAGGAAAGATTGACCGCACCACAGGGCTGTTCACCCAGGAAAAGTGCAGGGAACGGATAGAATTTCTGCTGAACCAGGGAAGCGCCAGGGGAGGGCTTTTGCTGTTAGGGCTGGACGATTTTAAACAGATCAATAATCTGAAAGACCATACTTTTGGAGATCTGGTGCTTCGGCAGATGGCACAGAATATACAGCAGATGCTGCCTTCTAAGACTGAGATTTTCCGGTTCGACGGTGATGAATTTGCAGTTGTCTGTCCGGAAGCATCATTAGAGGAGATCGAAGAACTATACCGGTCTATTCATACATATGCCAACTGTGAACATGAGATTGACAGAATTTCTTATTTCTGTTCTGTTTCGGGAGGGATATCCATCATAGGAAAAGACGCGGATAACTATTTAGATCTGCTCAAATTTGCAGCAAGCGCTTTGGATGCATCCAAGAAGCGGGGAAAAAATACTTGTACTGTGTTTTCACCGGATCTTTTACAGTCAGAATTGAGATTAATGGAATTAAACAGGCAGCTTCAGCGCTGTGTAAGAGATGGAATGCAGGGGTTTACATTGGTTTACCAGCCGCTTGTCAGAGCTGACGGACTTGGACTTACCGGGGCTGAAGCCCTGCTCCGCTGGTCCTGTCCTGACACCGAAGATGCGGGCCCTGCTCAGTTTATACCTCTCCTTGAAAACAGCGGGCTGATGATAGAAGCAGGAAAATGGATTTTGGATCAGGCATTCTCTGTATGTAAACGATGGCTGCTTTACTGTCCTGATTTTATTATGCATATCAATGTCTCCTACCTTCAGTTTATAGATAAAGATTTTGTTCCGACAGTGGTGCTGCTGCTGGAAAAATATCATCTGGACGCGCAGCACATTGTACTGGAACTTACCGAGAGTTACTTTGTGACCGATATGCCGGCACTGAAAGAAACCTTCCAAAGACTCAGGCAGCTTCATATCCGGATCGCCATGGATGATTTCGGAACGGGATATTCCTCACTGGGAATGTTGTCCCAGACTCCCGCAGATATTGTAAAGATTGACAGGGTCTTTATTTCCTTTATTAATGACCGGGATCATGTATTTAATCATTCTTTTATCGGGGCGGTCATAAAGCTGTGCCACAGTGTAGGAATTGCTGTATGTGTGGAAGGAGTTGAGCATCCGGGAGAACTGGAAGCAGTGTGTTCTCTGGAAGCAGACAGTATACAGGGATTTTATATCTCAAAACCGATTCCGGCGGATCAGTTTGAGGAGAAATATTGGAAAAGGGACGGGAGGCAGTGAATATGACGTCGATAGACCAGACAGAAGACAAGTATGTAAAGCTTATTTACCGGCGCATTATTATCCTGGCTTCTGCGGCGCACTTTTCTTATATCGTTATATTTGCACTCACCGGTGTATATCCTCTTGCTGTATACAATATCGCAAGTGTGTGCTTTTATCTTGCTATGGGGCAGAGCGTGGAAAGAGGATACTACCGCATGGCGGTAACATGTGTGCACTTTGAGGTCTGTGTGTTTGCTGTGGTCTGTACATTGTCTGCGGGATGGGATATTGGAATTTCTCCTTACCTGATTGCCATGACTTCCCTGACTTATTTTTGCCCCTTCAAACATAAATATGTGCCTTATCTTTTCGCGGGATTTGAGATCTGCGTATTCCTTGCGCTGAGATTATATACTGGATTCGCCTGCCCTGATTTTTTGGCAGTTTCTGAAAAAGAGGCACTGTGGATCTCAATTTTCAGTATCTGTGCCTGTTTTACGATTATTTTATATGCGGCTGTTTCTTCGAAGCTGTCTGCCGCTGTCAGCCGGCAGGAACTGCAGGATGAAAACCGCAGCCTGTCGACGCTTGCGAACTATGACCAGCTCACCGGCCTGCTGAGCCGGCATGCTTTCCTAAAAAGGGCGGAACATTGTCAGGCATCCTCTGCAGTGCTGGTACTGAGCGATATTGATGATTTTAAGGTTGTCAACGACACATGGGGACATTCCTGCGGAGATAAGATTCTGAGTGAAACAGCAGAACTTATCCGTTCTTTCCTGGGAGGAAACGTGGATGTCTGCCGGTGGGGAGGAGAAGAGTTTGTCTTTCTTTTCCGGGACACGCCGCTGAATGATGTGCTCGTAAAGCTTCAGGAACTGTGTGATACGGTAGCCGGACATACTTTCTGCTGTGACGATAAAAAACTGCATATTACCATGACCTTCGGAGTCAGCCCTTCCGGAGAAGGAGCCTCACCCGAGGAGATCATTGCCCTGGCCGACAGACAGATGTACAAAGGCAAGACAGAAGGGAAGAACCGTGTCGTCTGCGGGAAACCATGAGACTGCGTGCGGTGCACGTCCGTCTGAAAGGCATGAATTACGGTGTGCCCTGTGGGTATATTTTGGTTTTACATTTCATATAGTATTAATTGTATGACATTTTGACCAGTTTTCCGGCTTGCTGTCTCAGAGATGTAAGATTTTCTAACTTTCATCAAAGTCTCTGCGACGGCCCGTTCGGAACTCGCTGACGCTCAGACAGCCTCACTGTGCTCTGCACACCGTCTCCGAGCCTTTGCTGAAAGAAGAAAAACTAACATCTCTTCGAATGCAATGCCTCCAAACTGGTCAAAATGGACATAATTTCTTCTGGAGAAGGCTAATGAATAAAAAAATCTTACATTGAATAGCCCAATTTATTCGAAGAATACCTTTCCAGCAGCCATTATGTCCATTTTTACATAATTGGAGTGAGGCATTCTAAGAGCCGAACGGAAATTATGTGGAAAATGTCATGACATTTTCTCCTTTATCCCAGCCGGTTTTTAACAGGCCCTTTACACGATAACGGAGAGAAATATCTTAGCTGGCTTGAAGGAGAGGAAATGGAATGAAGAAGATTTTCTGTGTAATATGGTCTCTGTTTTTGTGTCTGCAGCTCGGTTTTCACACGGTCCGGGCGGATGATACGTTAAAATTGTATGCAAAATCAGCCATTTTGATGGATGCGGGCAGCGGACGAGTCTTATTTGATAAATCCGGGAAATCCAAAATGCCGAATGCCAGCACCACAAAAATTTTAACATGCCTGTATATTATTAAACATTGTAATCTGGAAGAGGAAGCGACAGTTTCTAAAAATGCCGCTGCCCAGCCACAGGTCCATCTGGGAGCCAGGGCCGGGGAAAAATATAAAGTTAAGGACCTCCTTTACGGTCTGATGCTTGAGTCTTACAATGACTGTGCGGTGATCCTGGCGGAGCATGCAGCCGGATCAACCGAAAACTTTGCGAAAAAACTCAATGCAGAGGCACGATCCTATGGGGCAAAGTCGACCCATTTTGTCACACCTAACGGACTGGACCGCACCGACAAAAACGGGATTCATTCCACTACGGCATATGATCTGGCACTTATCATGAAACAGTGTATTAAAAACAAAGAGTTTTTGGAGATCACCAGAGCCAAAAGCCATTCTTTTCATGATGCATCCGGGAAGCGTTCTTTTACATGCAATAACCACAATGCCCTGCTTTCCATGATGGACGGCGCGGTTTCCGGAAAGACCGGATTCACTTCCAAAGCCGGGTACTGCTACGTGGGAGCCGTGAAGAAAAATGGCATGACCATGATCGCGGTCGTGCTGGCCTGCGGCTGGCCTCCCCATAAAACCTATAAATGGTCGGATGTCAGAACTTTGGTAGACTACGGTGCCAAAAATTATTCCTACCACAAGATTATCCCGGACTACAGCAAATTGACGGACTTGTATGTCAACGGAGGGATGGAGCACAAAGTTTCCATAGAGGCAAAGGGCGGAGGCATGACGCTGCTGCTGAAAAAGGGGGAGAAGGTCGATATTAAATGCCAGATCCCGAAGAGTCTTAACGCACCTGTAAAGAAAAAGGAACAGGTGGGGAAGATTGAATATGTGCTGAATGGCAGGGTGATCCGGGAGGAAAAAGTTTTTACGAAAGATTCTATCGACAAAAAGGATTACTGGTGGTATCTCGGAAAAACACTGGATGAGTTCTGCCTGTAAAAAATATCGAAGGAAAAGGTTGTTGAGATTCTGGATCAACTACCTTTTTTTCTAAACTGAAATATGATAAGATAACCGGAGAATAAACCAAGGAAAGGAGAATAAGACAATGTTATTTATAGAATATCCGAAATGTACAACCTGTAAAAGAGCGAAAAAATGGCTGGACGAGCATCAGGTTTCCTATGAGGACCGTCATATCGTGGAGGACAATCCGAAGGCAGAGGAATTAAAAAAATGGATTGCAAAGAGCGGACTTCCAATCAAGCGTTTTTTTAATACAAGCGGGATGAAATACAGGGATCTGGGACTGAAAGACCGTCTCCCGGAAATGACTGAGGAGGAGCAGATTGAGCTTCTGGCGACAGACGGAATGCTCGTAAAACGCCCTTTAGTCATAGGTGATGACTTTGTCCTGGTTGGATTTAAAGAGGAACAATGGGGCAATACTATCAAATGAAAAAGTATTTCACAGACAGAAAGGATATTGCGAATGGAACGAAAGAATACATGGCTTTCTTATACAGAAGAAGATATAGAAAAACTGGAATCTTTGGCGTCTGACTATAAAGAGTATCTCACCGGCGGAAAAACAGAGAGGGAATGTGTAAAAGAATCCGTGAAGCTGGCTCAGAGAGCGGGATATGAGGATTTAGAGCATTTCATAGCAGAAAATAAACAGCTGAAACCGGGGGATAAAGTTTACCGCACGTGGATGGACAAAACCATTGTCCTGTTCCAGATCGGGGAAAAACCGATGGAAGACGGACTGAATATTTTAGGGGCGCACATTGATTCCCCAAGGATGGATTTAAAACAGAACCCGCTGTATGAAGACACAGAGATGGTACTTCTGGACACCCATTACTACGGCGGTGTGAAGAAATATCAGTGGGTGACGCTGCCTTTGGCTCTCCACGGAGTTGTCATCAAAAAAGACGGAACTACGATTGAGATCAGCATTGGCGAGAAGGATACTGACCCTGTGGTAGGAGTGACGGATCTTCTGATTCATCTTTCCGCCCAGCAGCTGGAGAAGAAGGCCAAGGTCGTGATCGAGGGCGAAGACCTGAATGTACTGATCGGAAGCCGCCCGGTTAAAGGCGAGGAGAAGGATGCGGTTAAAAAAGAGATGCTCCGGATATTAGAGGAGGAATACGGGATTGAGGAAGAAGATTTCCTGTCAGCAGAGATCGAAGTTGTCCCGGCAGGACCTGCCAGAGATTTCGGATTAGACCGCAGTATGATCATGTCTTACGGACAGGATGACAGGGTTTGTGCCTATACATCCCTTGCGGCTATGCTGAATGTACAGGACGCCCGGAGGACGACCTGCTGCATCCTCGTGGACAAAGAAGAAATTGGAAGCGTTGGCGCTACGGGCATGCATTCCAGATTTTTTGAAAATACACTGGCCGAGATCATAGCACTGACAGGAGAATACAGTGAATTAAGACTCCGCAGAATCCTTCAGAACTCCCACATGCTCTCTTCCGATGTGAGCGCGGCCTTTGATCCGAATTATCCTCAGGTTATGGAAAAAAAGAATGCGGCTTACTTCGGAAAGGGGCTGGTCCTGAATAAATACACCGGCTCCAGAGGAAAATCCGGTTCCAACGACGCCAACCCTGAGTTCGTTGCGAAACTCCGCAGAATGTTCGATGAAAATCAGGTGGCATTCCAGACTGCGGAACTCGGAAAGGTGGATGAAGGCGGCGGGGGAACCATCGCTTATATTCCGGCTTCCTATGCCATGGACGTCATCGACTGTGGTGTAGCAGTGCTGAATATGCACGCTCCATGGGAGATCACAAGCAAATCCGATCTCTATGAAGTGGAAAAGGGATATGAAGTCTTCCTGCGGAACTGCTGAACATTATGCAGATAAAAAGAGAATCCTGTCAGTTATAAAAAAACTGTCAGGATTCTCTTTTGGTGTTTGAAAAGAAATTATTTTTTGCTCGGTATGATCTCGATCCAGTAGCCGTCGGGATCACTGATGAAATAAATCCCCATGTCAGGATTTTCGTAACAGATGCATCCCATCTCCTCATGGCGCTTGTGGAGGGCTTCCATATCGTCGGTCTCCAGTGCAAGATGATATTCCAGTTCTCCCAGATTATACGGTTCGGTGCGGTCCTTTAACCATGTGAGTTCCAGTGAGAAGCCTGTGGTCTGATCTCCCAGAAAAACGAGTTTAAAGCTCCCGTCGGATGCGTTTTTTTCACGGACAGGCTCCAGATCCAATGCTTTTTTATAGAAGTCAAGGCTTTTGTCCAAGTCCAGAACGTTGAAGTTAAAGTGATTAAATGCGATCATAATGTCCTCCTTGATATTTTACGATTTTCTTAAATTTATCATAACATACTTTTTGCTATTTACAAGTGTAAAAGAGAGCGGATATAATGGTAGAGTATTTAGGATAGACGAAAGGGGAAGTTATGAAGCAGCAAATCAGCAAGTTAAAGAAGTTGACAGCAGTCCTTCTGATGCTGTCTTTGCTTATCGGGACAGGAATCGGTCCGGCTAAGGCAAAGACCGTCAGCGCGGCACAGACAAAGTACTGGATCAAGGTAAATAAGCAGGCAAATGTGGCCACTGTATATAAGCTTACCAAAGGAAAGTATAAACCGATCAAGGCATTTTTGGTGTCCTGCGGGGGCTCCAATACACCGTCCGGAACCTTTTATACTCCGGCGAAATACCGCTGGCAGACATTGATGGGGCCGAGCTACGGACAGTATTGTACAAGGATTCACGGAGGAATTTTATTCCACTCTGTATGGTATTACAGCCACAGCAAGGCCAGTCAGTCCACCGTCCAGTTCAATAAGCTTGGAAAGACCGCATCACACGGATGTATCCGGCTGACAGTGGCGGATGCCAAGTGGATCTATGACAACTGTAAGCTGGGCACAAAAGTTACGATTTACAGCAGTAAGAATCCGGGACCGTTAGGAAAACCAAAAGGATTTAAAGTATCTACATCCAGAAAGATGTATTGGGACCCTACAGATCCGGATAAGAACAATCCGTACCGCAAGGTAAAACCGACCATCAAAGTTTCTTCCAAGAAGAAAAAAACAGTGGAGTACGGCAAATCTTACAGCGTGAAGTCTAATGTGACGGCGAAAGACAACGTGACAAAGAAAAGCCTTACAAAGAAAGTGAAGTATTCAGTCACCAAGTACAACGCAAAGAAGAAAAAGTACTATAAAGCCAAATTCAGTACAAAATCTTTAGGTACATACAAGATTAAGTATTCTGTAAAATCTGCCCTTGGAAAGAGCACAAGCAAGACGATCAAGGTGAAGGTTGTAGATACTCTGGCACCGGTGATTTCTAATGTGGCAAACAAAACAGTTGCGATCAATACGAAGAACGCTGTGTTTAAGACAACGGCCAAGATGAGAAGCGGCAAGAGCAGGACTTCTGCCATGACAGTCTCCATCACAAAACCGGGTGAGAAGAAGGCCACGACCATGTCTTACTCAAAAGCCAAATCTTACGTGTTTAACAAAGCCGGAACTTACACTGTGAAGTATACGGTGAAGAACAGCAATAAGCCTTACAGGGCGGCATCCAAGACAGTCAAAGTTACAGTCAAAGCTTATAAGAACGCTGAGATAAAGATAAATCCAGAGACGTTCACAATGACGGTGACGGACGATAAATTTGATGAAGCAAAGAATGCTTTGCAGCAGGAAATTTTAAAGGCTGTTTCTATTAAAGACAATGGAACATCCATCAATTCCAATAAAGCTAAAGTTGATCTGAATAAAATTCAAAACGCAGACGGCACATATGATGTGACCATCAGCTACAAAGGCATGAATGGAAAGACAGTTTCTAAAACAGTAAAGGTTACCGTCCAGAAAATACCGGCTGCGACAGAGACATCTGCCCCAACAGCCACAGTGAAAACAACAGAACAAAATTAGTGAAACCAGAATGGCTGCCCGCTTCATATCATTTGGAGCGGGCAGCTTTTTCTCATGATAGGACAGCAGAAATATTGACATCAAACGGGTATATGATAAAATGAATAAGTTAATATGTATATTTAGTTTATTTTATATATTGTATTTAGACAAGAGATACAGTTTAGGAGGATGAAAATTATGGCAGTACCTTATAATCATAAGGCAATCGAACAGAAGTGGAGGAAACACTGGGAGGAACAGCCGGTCAACGTAAATGACGGCAAAAAGCCGAAATACTATTGTCTGGACATGTTCCCGTATCCGTCAGGAAGCGGACTCCATGTGGGACACTGGAGAGGCTATGTGATCAGCGATGTGTGGAGCCGTTACAAAATGCTCAACGGATATTACGTGATCCACCCTATGGGATGGGATGCCTTTGGACTGCCGGCGGAAAACTATGCCATCAAGATGGGCGTGCATCCGAAAGAATCCACCGCAAAGAATATAGAAAATATCAAACGCCAGATCGGTGAGATCGCGGCGATCTATGACTGGGATATGGAAGTCAATACCACAGACCCTGAATTCTACAAATGGACCCAGTGGATATTTGTACAGATGTTTAAAAAGGGCCTGGCCTATGAAAAACAGATGCCGATCAACTGGTGCCCTTCCTGTAAGACAGGGCTTGCCAACGAAGAGGTTGTCAACGGCAAGTGTGAGCGCTGCGGTGCAGATGTGACAAAGAAAAATCTGAGACAATGGATGTTAAAGATCACAGAATATGCAGACCGTCTTCTGGGTGATCTGGATAAACTGGACTGGCCGGAAAAAGTGAAAAAAATGCAGGCAGAGTGGATCGGAAAAAGCCACGGCGCCGAGGTAGACTTTAAACTGGAAGACAGGGACGAGGCGATCACCGTCTATACCACAAGACCGGATACGCTTCACGGAGCGACCTTCATGGTATTGGCGCCGGAGCACAAACTGGCTGCAGAATTGGCTACGGATGAGACAAGAGCGGCAGTGGAGGATTATATTTACCAGGCATCCCTGAAATCTTCTGTGGACCGTCTTCAGGATAAGGAAAAGACTGGTGTGTTTACCGGAAGCTATGCAGTCAACCCGATCAACGGCAAAAAGGTTCCGATCTGGCTGTCCGACTATGTTCTTGCGGACTACGGAACAGGTGCTATTATGTGTGTTCCTGCCCATGATGACCGGGACTTTGAATTTGCCACGAAATTTGATATTCCGATCGTACAGGTCATTGCGAAAGACGGAAAAGAAATCGAAAATATGACAGAGGCATATACAGAGGCAGCCGGAACCATGATCAATTCCGGTGATTGGAATGGTATGGAATCTTCTGTGTTAAAAGAGGAAGCCCCTGCAATCATCGAGAAGATGGGAGTGGGCAAAAAGACGACCAACTATAAACTTAGAGACTGGGTATTCAGCCGTCAGCGCTACTGGGGAGAACCGATTCCGATCGTTCACTGTCCGAACTGCGGCGCCGTGCCGGTGCCGGAAGAAGAACTTCCTCTGACCCTTCCGGAAGTAGAAAAATACGAGCCTACGGGAACCGGAGAATCTCCGCTTGCAGACATTGACGAATGGGTCAACACAACCTGCCCGGTCTGCGGAAAACCGGCCAAGAGAGAGACAAATACCATGCCTCAGTGGGCGGGATCATCCTGGTATTTCCTGCGCTATATCGACAGCAAGAACAGTGAAGAACTGGTTTCCAAAGAAAAAGCGGACAAATACCTGCCGGTTGACATGTATATCGGCGGTGTGGAGCATGCAGTACTCCATCTTTTATATTCCAGATTTTACACGAAGTTCTTGTATGATATCGGTGCAGTAGACTTTGATGAACCGTTCCACAAGCTGTTCAACCAGGGTATGATCACCGGTAAAAACGGAATTAAGATGAGCAAGTCTAAAGGAAATGTAGTTTCACCGGATGATCTGGTAAGAGATTACGGATGTGATTCCCTCAGAATGTATGAACTCTTTGTGGGACCGCCGGAACTGGATGCGGAGTGGGACGAGAGAGGAATCGACGGTGTGCGCCGTTTCTTAAGCCGTTTCTACAACGTGGTTCTGGATCAGAAGGATAAGGATGTCAAAGAGACAAAGGATCTGCTGAAGGTGCGGAACCGCCTTGTATATGATGTGACAAGCAGGCTTGAGAAATTCAGCCTTAATACAGTGGTCAGCGGATTCATGGAGTATAATAATAAGCTCAATGATATGGCGAAAAAGGGCGGAGTGGACAAAAAGACTCTGGAAACCTTCATTGTGCTGCTGGCACCTTTCGCACCTCATATTTCTGAGGAACTCTGGAGGGAACTGGGCCATGAGGACAGTGTATTTGCACAGGAATGGCCGTCCTATGACGAAGTATATTTAAAAGACGATGAAGTTGAGATTGCCGTACAGATCAACGGAAAAGCGAGAACAACCATTACTATCGGAGCAGACGATGCAAAGGATGCAGTTATAGCAAAAGCAAAAGAAGCATTGGGTGACAAACTGAACGGAACCGTTGTAAAAGAGATCTATGTTCCGGGAAGAATCGTAAATATCGTGCAGAAATAAGAAAAGAGAATCCAGAAAATGGCGCAAGTGGAGACATTGCTTGCGCCATTTTTAGATTTGATGATAAAAGGAGAATCAGAACGTGATAAAAGCAGTATTTTTTGACATTGACGGCACTTTGCTCTCTAATACAACCGGTGAAATTCCGAAAAGCGCCAGAGAAGCCATAGACAGTATGAGAATGAATGGAGTCAAGGTCTTTACGGCCACCGGCAGACATATGTCAGAGATCAGAGATCTGCCGGTCGATGATATACGGTTTGACGGCTACATTACACTGAACGGGCAGCTCTGCCTGGACAGCAGAAAAGAACTGCTTTACGGAGAAGCAATCGGCGAGAGGGATGTTGAGCTGATGCTTGCTATGTTTGAGGAGAAGAAGGTGCCGGTAATGCTGGTTGAAAAAGACAGAATGTATATTAATTATATTGATGAGCTGGTGGAGAAGGCACAGGCAGCGATCAATACACCAGTTCCTGAAATCGGCACTTATTCCGGAGAGCCGATCTATCAATTTATTTTGTATTCAGAGGAAAGAATGGCAGAGGAAATCGTGGCGGGCCTTGATGGCTGCAAGATGACCAGATGGAATCCATATGGGGTCGATATCATATCAAAAAACGGGGGAAAAGTGGCCGGAATCAGGCAGATTCTACAGGATTGTGGGATTCGACAGAATGAAATCATGGCATTTGGAGATGGAGAAAATGATATGGATATGCTCCGATACGCAGGAATCGGGGTCGCGATGGGTAGTGCAGAGGAAGACGTCAAGGTTTGTGCGGATTACATAACAGATGATGTGGAGAAAGATGGAATTGAAAAGGCATGCAAATATTTTAAAATGATTTAATGGAATGAAATGGCGATAAAAGGTGTTTCGCTGTCTGTGGGGAATACAAAATGATCTCCTCTTGTTATAATAAGCATAAAAAGGAGGGGATGATCTTGGATCAGAAGAAAATCGGAGCGTTTATTGCCCTGCTGCGCAGGGAGCGCGGCATTACCCAGGCAGAACTGGGTGAAAGAATCGGAGTGACGAATAAAACAGTATCACGGTGGGAGAATGGAAATTACATGCCGGATATTGCGACGATGCTCAGTTTGTGTGAAGAATTTGAGATCAGCATCAACGAACTGCTGAGTGGACAGAGACTCGGCAGCGATGAGTTCCGGAAGAAGGCAGATGAAAATGTCGTTGATTCCCTGAAAAGAGAAAAGGCCATATGGAAGAAAAAAAAGCTGATCGATTTTTTGGAGGGCGGAGGAACCGGTATTTTAGTGTCCATTATTTTTTCACCGGACGGACCACGGAAGACAGCGGCTTTGATCGTCGGATTGGTTATGCTGTGTGTCGGCTGGTTTTTCAGAGCCAAATATGAGCGGTATATCCTTCAGGGAGGAAAAATCATAGGGTAGTTATGTTGACATACCTTGTGAATTCCACTATAATGAACAATGTTCAATATAGAAGGAGGGATGCTTTGAATAAAACAGTGACTTCCAGAGAAGCGATTCTGGCTGCCAGTCAAAAGCTTGTAATGGAAAAAGGACTTCAGGCAGTGAATATGAGAACTGTGGCATCCGTCTGCGGTGTAGCTGTTGGCTCTGTTTATAACTATTTTCCCTCAAAGGCAGAGCTATTGACTGCAACTGTGGAAAATGTTTGGAGAGAAATCTTCCATATGCCCGAAGGTTCTGTTCAGTTTCTGAATTTTGCGGACAGTGTTGCATGGGTGTATGAAAGGATACAAAAGGGTTCAAAACAATATCCTGGATTTTTTACTCTGCATTCTATGAGTTTTGCCGCAGGGGAGAAAGAAACGGGGCGGCTTAAGATGGAACAATATTTTGACCATATGAAGACTGAACTTTGCCGTGTGCTAAAGATGGATCAGTGTGTGAATCCAGAGGCCTTCAATGATAAACTGACACCCCAAAGTTTTGTCGATCTTGTTTTTACAAATATCACATTATCACTGCTGGAAGAGAAGAGGGATTGTTCCGCTCTTATAGAAATAATAAAACGTGTTATTTATTAATAACCTGCCGGGTTTGGCAGGTAAATTTACAGACTAAAGTGAACAAAGTTCATTATTGAGGAGGTATTATGAAGGTTAGAAAAAAACAGCTGCTTTTGGCAGCAGGTATCATATGGGGATTCGCGGGAATCAATATTTTGAGAATTGGAATTCTCGCATACCGTCAGAATTGGTCTGTACGAAACGCCCTGATTTCTTTGGCAGTGTTTGCTGTTTTCAGAGCTATGGTGTTTGGAAAACTTGTGAAGAAACATACGGCCCGAATCATGAATTATACAGAGGAAAAGCAGTTTATTCTGAAGTTTTTTGACGTAAAATCATTTTGTATCATGGCCTTTATGATGTCTTTTGGCATTGGTATCCGGATGTCCGGTATTTGGCCCGACTCATGGATTGCCGTATTTTATACCGGATTGGGGACAGCTTTGTTTCTTGCCGGAACAGGCTTTATCAGCCGTTATATAAAGGTTCACAGTCTGGGACGGCGATCAGCGGCAGCGGAAATGTAAGAAGGAGGAGAAGACAATGCAGGCAGTGATGGAAACAATTTTTGATATAATTTATCTTACCACAGTGATCTCACTTGGGATCATCATGATACGCAAAAGCCGGGGCAGAATGCAGTATAAAGTTTTCGGCATTATGGCTGTGATCCTCGGAGCAGGAGATTCTTTTCATCTGATTCCGAGAGCGGTCGCCCTATGTACTACTGGGCTGGAACATTATACACAGGCTTTGGGGATTGGAAAACTGGTAACTTCCATAACAATGACGATTTTTTATATTCTGCTCTATCATATATGGAGAATGCGCTATCATGTAACCGGTAAAAACATTTTGACAGCTGCTGTCTATTTTCTGGCTGCTCTTCGAATCGTTTTGTGCCTGATGCCTCAAAATCAATGGACCAGTGCAAATGCGCCCCTTCAGTGGGGAATCTACCGGAATCTACCGTTTGCGGCATTAGGATTGTTGATTATCATTTTATTTTATCAAAGGACAAGAAAAGGGAAAGACCGCCCATTTCGGTTCATGTGGCTTACCATTACTCTGAGCTTCGCTTTTTATATCCCGGTTGTTCTGTTTTCCGACCGGTTTCCGGCGGCAGGCATGCTGATGATACCAAAGACATGTGCCTATGTATGGACCGTGCTGATTGGCTTTTTGGATATGAAAAATTGATACCTTTCTTTGCTTATGCTACACTTATCATGACAGTTATTTGCTTATAAAAAGGAGCCGTTATGTATACATTTGAGAGCAGAGTAAGATATAGTGAGGTAGACGCGGAGGGAAAACTTCCGGTGCCGGGAATTATTGATTATTTTCAGGACTGCAGTGTATTCCAGTCGGAAGATCTGGGCGTGGGAGTGCAGTATCTGAAGTCTAAGAACAGGGCGTGGATTCTCAATTCCTGGCAGGTCGTGATTGAGCGTTTCCCGCTGGAAGGAGATTTGGTAAGGACCAGTACCTGGGCATCGGGGTTTGAGCGTCTGTTTGGCCTGAGAAATTTTACGATGAAAGATGAAAATGGTGCGATGCTGGCCTATGCCAACTCCTATTGGGTTTATATGGACTTAGAGACGGGCCGTCCGGTAAAAGCTTCACCGGAGGAAATCGCGGTATATGCTCCGGAGCCTGCGCTGCCCATGGAGTATGCGCCCAGAAAAATCAAACTTCCGAACAGCTGGGAGGAAAAGGAGGGCTTGAAAGTGCCCAAGTCCTGGATTGACAGCAATCATCATGTCAATAACAGCCAGTATGTGAGGCAGGCGTGGAATGAACTCCCTTTATATACAAACATACAGCAGGTGAGAGTTGAATACAAAAATTCTGCTAAACTGGGGGACTTAATGATACCGAGAATATCTGTGGAAGAGGAACGGATTGTGGCGGAATTGTGTGATGAGACAAGAAAGCCGTATGCAGTAGTTGAATTTAAAATCAAGAAATGAGGTTATCTGGTATTATGAAAAGTAATACCAGTTTTTCTTTTTACTAAGAAAGTTTTATAAGTATCGTTTCTGCATAAAAAATATTTTTCTTTTATCTAACTGTTTCAACAGGCACTTATACCTGATAAGAAAAAATGTCAGATTACGAGGAAAAGGAGCAATAGTCATGAAAAGAAAATTTTTAGTTTTCCTGTTGGTCATTGTATTTGGAACGGGACAGGCTATGGTTTTTGCCGAGTCCGGTGTACAGGAAGCAGCAGAGGTGGAAACAGAACCGACAGAAGATAGAAAGCCTGAAGCGGACATAGGAAATACAGAGGAAACAGAACCGACAACAGAAAAATCGGAGACCGAAACCAGTACCCAAGCAGGAGATTCGTCAAAAGACATGGAAGAAATTGGGGGGGGGGCTTAAGCAGATCTGAGAATACAGAAAATATCACAGAAACCTTCCTGGGTGCTGATGAGACGATCGTCCCTCTGGTGAATAAGGTTTCAGAAAAGTCTCTGAAAAAGACGAAAGAAGGGCAGACCATGCTGGATGTCAGCCTTGGGAATATCAGGATCAATCAGACAGGTGCATCAGGAGGAGGTCTTTCAGAGGCAGAGACAGAGCTGAATCCGAATGGTTATTATATTACAGGGAAAACGAAGTCGTACAATGTAGTTGTGGCAAAAGGGGTTAAAACGGATCTGATATTTGACAGTGTAGAGATTGAAAGCAATTCAACGACGCAGAGCTGCGTAATTGTCTCACATGCAGATGTAACGATTACACTGAAAGGTGTAAATATATGGGGCTGTAATTATGGAACGAGTCATGATACGAACGGAGGAGCTGTACTTGCCAAAAACGGAATGGACGGATTTTTAACCGTACAATGCGAATATGCAGATCAGGAAGGGCATCTTTGTGATGATAACTGCAGCACACTGATTGCAACAGGAAATGTAGTACATGCAGGTGCTATCGGGAGTACAATATCTAATGTCACAACAGCCAGTGAATGCGGATTTTGTAACTTTCGGGTCAAAGGGGGGAATCTTGAAGTCAGCGGAGGTACTCATGTAGCGGGAATCGGTTCTGCATGCAATTCACAAGTCTATGCTGGAGGATATACGAAGAATATTTATATTTCAGGAGGAAATATCAAAGCAACAGGGACTGAACGTGGACCTGGTATCGGGGGAGGATACGGAAGTGACTTCGACGGCCTTTATATCACCGGAGGAAAAGTTGAGGCACGGGGAGGCGCATCTGCTCCTGGGATTGGAACAAGCAGTGGGCAAGATGGAACGTATAAGCTGAAAAATGTACACATCAGCGGAGGAGACACGATTGTTATTGCCATAGGGGACAAAAGTACAAAAATGCCTGGAATTGGATCAGCCTACGGCAATGCAAATGTCAGCAACGTAACGGCAGAGCCTGACCCTGGATATCAGGGATATATTCAGGACGGCACGAGTCTTGAGGATTACAGCTTTATGGAGGGAACGCCATTTCATGAAAAGACCGATATCCGGGTAGGAAGATTCTACACGAAGGTTTACTTTGGACCGTTCCGGGATGTGAACGGAATTGAGGATGATACGAAAGAGCAGATCGGAGCTAACCATGTGATCAGCAAGAGCGGCGGGAAACCATTTACGGAGGAATTGCTTCATCATCTCACAAAGGTAACGGGGAAACAGGAAAACGGGACAAACTTTCCGCCGGAACAGCTGACGCTGGCAGATCTGTCAGAACTAGAAACCATTAATGCTGCAAAAACGAAAGGGGAAATCGGGGATTTTCCATTGACTTACACCACCCCTAACGGCACAAAGGCTACGGTGACAGTTTACTTACGAAATGACGGCGAGGATGCAGGGGGATTTGATAAAGAGAACATAAAAGAACAGATCGGAGCCAATG
>OKIR01000003.1_pt1 | contig 130775 bp, 121 predicted proteins | sample 1612941 | NCBI WGS metagenome assembly OKIR01 (sample SAMN04436824, study PRJEB24849) | human gut metagenome | biome: human gut; feature: NICU; material: stool | host: Homo sapiens | place: USA: Saint Louis, MO | collected 2011-07-14
AGAAAGTCCGCATCGAAGAAGGCGGAGACAGCGATTACCTGCCTGGCGCCATGATCGACGTGCTGGAATTTGAAAAGACAAACAGAGAGCTGGAAGAAAGAAACTTAGAGACTGCCAAGGCAGAACAGATTATTCTCGGTATTACCAAGGCATCTCTTGCCACAGACTCTTTCTTGTCCGCAGCATCTTTCCAGGAGACGACAAAAGTTCTTACCGACGCGGCCATCAAAGGAAAGGTCGATCCGTTGGTTGGATTGAAGGAAAACGTTATCCTCGGAAAACTGATCCCGGCAGGAACCGGAATGAAACGGTACCGCAATGTAAAAATCAACACAGAGGAAGAAGAACTGACACTCGAAGACGAAATCGATTTCGAATAGAGTCAAGGTTTTAACAGGTCCCGTCCCTGCATCCGCAGGGGCGGGATCTTTCCTGATTTATTGGGAAATCCCCTTGACAAACGATTTTGCCGCATTTATAATTAAAAAATGCGCGTAGATATCTATGTGCAACAACTGATCATAAGTAACTACAGCAGAAAACATGCATGGAGGTGAAAATTAATGCCAACTTTTAACCAATTAGTTAGAAAAGGGAGAAAGACATCTACAAAGAAGTCTACCGCACCGGCTCTTCAGAAAAGTTTTAACTCTTTAAAGAAGAGATCAGTAAACGCAAGCTCTCCTCAGAAGAGAGGGGTTTGTACAGCTGTTAAGACTGCGACTCCTAAAAAGCCTAACTCTGCTCTTCGTAAGATCGCCAGAGTACGTCTTTCTAACGGTATCGAAGTAACAAGCTATATCCCGGGTGAGGGACATAACTTACAGGAACATAGTGTTGTTCTGATTCGTGGTGGTCGTGTTAAGGACTTACCAGGTACCCGTTACCATATCGTTCGTGGAACACTTGATACAGCAGGTGTTGCAAACAGAATGCAGGCTCGTTCCAAATACGGAGCTAAGAGACCGAAGAAATAATCAAACGAAACTAAATTGGTACAAAGCAGCGTAACATTACGCTACCTTGTATAGTTGTGCCGGAAATGAATGTTTTCCCTGTAGAACAGGAGATAGATATAAATTCTGGCACGATCAGGCATTGAGCGCTTGAAGGCCGGCGGAAAGCCGGTAGCTGCGCAAGGATGAATGAGTACCGATGAATTAAGGCCGGCGGCATGCCAGAAAAAGGTATAAAATTTCTGCCGTTGGCAATTATTAAGGAGGGAAGAAACGTGCCACGTAAAGGACATATTGCGAAAAGAGATGTTTTGGCGGATCCTATTTACAATAACAAAGTTGTGACAAAACTGATCAACAACATCATGTTAGACGGTAAAAAGGGAGTTGCCCAGAAGATCGTATACGGTGCATTCAACCGTATTGAAGAGAAAGCCGGAAAGCCTGCCCTCGAAGTATTCGAAGAGGCAATGAACAACATTATGCCTGTGCTGGAAGTAAAGGCCAGACGTATCGGCGGAGCTACCTATCAGGTACCAATCGATGTACGTCCGGACAGAAGACAGGCCCTTGCACTTCGCTGGTTGACTTTATACTCTCGCAAAAGAGGGGAAAAGACCATGGAAGAAAGGCTTGCAAATGAAATCTTTGATGCATCCAACAACACCGGAGCATCTGTAAAGAAAAAAGAAGACATGCACAAAATGGCAGAAGCAAACAAAGCATTCGCACACTACAGATTCTAATCTGGTGTGCGGGGCCTACCGCTTTATCCGAAAAACAATAGGAGGAAAAGATCTTGGCTGGAAGAGAATATCCATTAGAGAGAACCAGAAATATTGGAATCATGGCTCATATCGATGCTGGAAAAACCACTTTGACAGAGCGTATCCTCTATTATACTGGTGTAAATTATAAGATCGGTGATACTCATGAGGGAACTGCTACCATGGACTGGATGGAGCAGGAACAGGAAAGAGGAATCACGATCACTTCTGCAGCGACCACATGTCACTGGACTCTCCAGGAAAACTGCAAACCGAAAGACGGAGCATTAGAACACCGTATCAACATCATTGATACACCGGGACACGTTGACTTTACAGTAGAAGTAGAACGTTCCCTGCGTGTACTCGACGGTGCCATCGGTGTATTTGATGCAAAGGGCGGAGTAGAGCCGCAGTCTGAGAATGTATGGCGTCAGGCAGACACTTATGATGTACCGAGAATGGCATTCATCAACAAGATGGATATCTTAGGTGCAGACTTCTACGGTTCTGTAGAGCAGATCAAAGACCGTCTCGGTGCCAATGCAGTTATGATTCAGCTGCCAATCGGCAAAGAAGACGATTTCCAGGGAATCATCGACTTGTTTGAAATGAAAGCCTACATCTATAATGATGATAAGGGAGAAGACATTTCAATCACAGATATCCCTGATGATATGAAAGATGATGCAGAAATGTATCACACTCAGTTAGTAGAGCAGATCTGTGAGTTAGACGACGATCTGATGATGGAATACCTGGAAGGGGAAGAGCCATCAGTGGAAGCATTAAAAGCAGCACTGAGAAAAGGAACATGCGAATGTACAGCAGTTCCGATCTGCTGTGGTACTGCTTACCGCAACAAAGGTGTTCAGAAGTTACTGGACGCTGTTCTTGAGTTCATGCCGGCACCGACGGATATCGCTGCCATCAAGGGTGTGGATGAAGACGGAAACGAAATCGAAAGACATTCATCTGATGATGAACCTTTCGCAGCACTTGCATTTAAGATCATGACAGACCCATTCGTTGGAAAGCTTGCTTTCTTCCGTGTTTACTCCGGAACAATGAATTCAGGTTCCTATGTATTAAATGCTACAAAACAGAAAAAAGAGCGTGTTGGACGTATCCTTCAGATGCATGCCAACAAGCGTGAAGAGTTAGACAAAGTTTATGCAGGTGATATCGCAGCTGCCGTAGGTTTCAAGATCACAGCAACAGGTGATACGATCTGTGACGAGAAGAGTCCGGTAATCCTGGAATCCATGGAATTCCCAGAGCCGGTTATCGACGTAGCGATCGAGCCTAAGACAAAAGCAGGTCAGGGCAAGATGTCAGAAGCACTTGCAAAACTTGCAGAAGAAGATCCGACCTTCAAAGCTCATACTGATGAAGAGACAGGACAGACTATCATTTCCGGAATGGGTGAGCTTCACCTGGAAATCATCGTAGACCGTCTGCTTCGTGAGTTCAAAGTAGAAGCAAACGTAGGTGCTCCTCAGGTTGCTTACAAAGAGTCCTTCACAAAAGAAGTGGATGTGGACAGCAAGTATGCAAAACAGTCTGGTGGACGCGGTCAGTATGGACACTGTAAAGTACACTTTGAGCCAATGGATGCCAATGGTGAAGAACTGTTCAAGTTTGAATCCACTGTTGTCGGCGGTAACATTCCGAAGGAATATATCCCGGCAGTCGGAGCTGGTATCGAAGAAGCTGCTCAGTGCGGTATCCTTGGAGGATTCCCGGTACTTGGTGTAAAAGCTACTGTATACGATGGATCTTACCATGATGTCGATTCCTCAGAGATGGCCTTTAAGATCGCCGGTTCTATGGCATTCAAAGAAGCGATGCAGAAAGCCGGAGCTATCATCTTAGAGCCGATCATGAGAGTCGAAGTTACAACTCCTGAAGATTACATGGGAGATGTTATCGGTGATATCAACTCACGCCGCGGACGTATCGAAGGTATGGACGATGTCGGAGGCGGAAAGATCATCAGAGCTTTCGTTCCTCTTGCAGAAATGTTCGGATACTCAACCGACTTACGTTCCAGAACACAGGGTCGTGGAAACTACTCTATGTTCTTCAACAGCTACGAGCCGGTACCGAAGAGTGTACAGGAAAAAATCATCGCTGATAAAACAAAATAAGCAGGTTTTTTTGATAAAAAAATATGCTTGAATTCTTCAAAGAAATGAAATATAATCAAGGGTAGGACGGCCTTTGGTAAGGTGATTCGTCGACCCGGTAGTAAATAATAATTTATCTATTTGCCCAAAGGGCTAATAAGGAGGACATTTAAAATGGCTAAAGAAAAGTTTGAGAGAACCAAACCTCATTGCAACATTGGTACCATTGGTCACGTCGATCATGGTAAAACTACTTTAACAGCTGCTATCACAAAGACATTAAGTGCCAGAGTAGATGGAAACGCAGCCGTTGATTTCGAAAACATCGATAAAGCTCCGGAAGAAAGAGAACGTGGTATCACTATCTCCACAGCTCACGTAGAATATGAAACAGATAACCGTCACTACGCACACGTTGACTGCCCAGGCCATGCCGATTATGTAAAGAACATGATCACTGGTGCTGCTCAGATGGACGGAGCTATCCTTGTAGTAGCTGCAACTGACGGTGTTATGGCTCAGACAAAAGAGCACATCCTTCTTTCCCGTCAGGTAGGCGTACCTTACATCGTAGTATTCATGAACAAATGTGACATGGTAGACGATGAAGAGTTATTAGAATTAGTAGAAATGGAAATCCGTGAGTTATTAAGCGAGTACGAATTCCCAGGTGATGACACTCCAGTTATCCAGGGATCTGCTTTAAAAGCTCTTGAAGATCCTAACAGCGAGTGGGGAGATAAGATCATGGAACTTATGGCTGCAGTTGACAGCTGGATTCCAGACCCACAGCGCGATACAGACAAACCATTCCTTATGCCTGTAGAGGATGTATTCTCTATCACAGGACGTGGTACTGTTGCAACAGGTAGAGTTGAAAGTGGTGTGCTTCACGTATCTGAAGAAGTTGAAATCGTTGGTATCAAAGAAGAGACAAGAAAAGTTGTCGTAACTGGTATCGAAATGTTCCGTAAACTTCTTGATGAAGCTCAGGCTGGTGACAACATCGGTGCTCTTCTCCGTGGTGTTCAGAGAGAAGAAATCGAAAGAGGACAGGTTCTTTGTAAACCAGGTTCTATCACATGTCACACAAAATTTACAGCTCAGGTATACGTTTTAACAAAAGATGAAGGTGGACGTCATACTCCTTTCTTCAACAAATACCGTCCTCAGTTCTACTTCAGAACAACTGACGTAACAGGTGTTGTTGAATTACCAGAAGGTGTTGAAATGTGCATGCCTGGTGACAACGTAGAAATGACAATCGAACTGATTCACCCAATCGCTATGGCTCAGGGATTATCTTTCGCTATCCGTGAAGGTGGACGTACAGTTGGATCAGGACGTGTTGCTACAATTATTGAGTAATCAGTAATTTTTGTATTAGTACGAAATGTAAAACTGCAGTCTCTATAAAAGAGACTGCAGTTTTTTGTATAAAATATTAAAAATGTGTTTATTACTAAAAAATAGAAAAAAAGAATATAAATAGATAAAAATTACATTTGAATATTGAAAAGCAAATTGCAGAATGCTATAATTAATATTACAAACAAAAGCAATGAATAGTTGCACCGAGTAGAGAAAATGTTCAGAGAATTTAAAAGATTAAAAGATCTAATATATGGATATAATAGTGTGCCGGCTCAATATATGAATTATTGATACAGCCAGTTTTTAAAGATTGCGGAGAATAATTCAAACAAGTTATTCTTCGCTTTATTCGTCAGCTGCACATTATACGTTATTTATGTCATAAGATTGATACAGTTGATAAGAAATTGTTTCTTCGGAAGGCCAAAGAAAAAGATAGAGACACTTTCTTTTACCTATTTTACAAACCCGGTTTGGAAAATAAAAATGATCTTGATAGTCAAGAATTGTATAAAATTTCGGTTAAACTATCAATATATTGTTGGAGGTGTGTAAATGGAATTATTTCATGGAAGCAATGTAATTGTTCAACATCCAAAGATTTTGACCAACGGATTCTATAAGGATTTTGGTTATGGATATTATTGTACCAATATAGAAAAGCAAGCCAAACGATGGGCACTTACAAAAAAAAATCAACATATTGTCAATGTATATTCATATGAGCCAAAAGAGATTTTGAAGATAAAAAAATTTTCAGATTTGTCAGAAGAATGGCTTGATTTTATAGTAGACTGCCGCAGCGGTTTAGAACACAAATACGATATTGTAGAGGGGCCTATGGCAGATGATACAATATGGGATTACATCGAAGATTTTATAGAAGGAAATATTTCTCGTGAGGCTTTTTGGGTGTTGGTAAAGTTTAAATATCCAACGCATCAGGTAGTGTTCTGCACACAGGAAGCGTTAAGTACATTGACTTTTGAAAGGAGCTATATATTATGAAAAATATATTCTTTCCAGAGGAAGAAATAACGAAGAATGATCTATATTTTATTTGTTATATGGTAGAATGTGTGGCAAGAAAACTCCATCAAAGCAATTTATATGTAGTTAATCGTATAGGAAAGAAAGAACTAATGCGTTTGCTCAGTCTGGCCAATGTTCTACATTGTGAAAATCCGCTAAAAGTTGAAGAAGAATGGATTAAAGAATATCAGATGACGCAGGGAAGTGTAGATGTATTAGATGTGAATACAGAGTTAGACGTACAAATTCCAAGAGAAACCCAGATGGGGAAAGTATATACACGTTTGATTTTAGATACTATGCAGCCTGAGGAAGACTATGCGGAAGCAATCACAAGAGTATATAACAATCCGATATGTAAAGTGATTGATAACTATAATGCCAGTGCGTTTTATGAGCCTTCCTATGTAATTGCAAGGGCATATAATGAGGGTGGTTTTTAAAATATATGCTTCTATGGGATCAAATTTGCTTGCTATGACAGACTATTCCTTACCAAGAGTGGAAGAGGCCGCTTTGTCGTAATGGATAGATTCCAGGATATTGCGAGGATTTTTGACTAAAGTTCAAGCAATAAGAACCTATAATCATCAGCTGATTTATCAAATCCGGAAAATCAAAACTAAGATTTTCCGGATTTTTTTCATGGCTGACGGTTGATCCTGAGATTTTTTACAAAGCCGAGGATCATTTAACTCTCCCCGCTCCCCAAGGTACTCACCATCATATACCGATCGGCCCTATTAATCGTAATACAGTACTCCACAATTTTTTCTTCGTCATATGTAGTGGATTTAATGCAGAATCCAATCTCATTTTCTTCAGCATTCAGGTAATGACTTTCTTCATCAGTCAACGTAGTGATCGTGATCGTCTCGTCAATTCTCTTCAAGTTCAGCTTATATGTACGAATCAAAGTATCATATAAAGATTCAGCAGCAAAATTATATCGTTCCAGGCCGGGACAGTATTTTTCAGGGATAAAGGAAGTCTCCACTAGAAAAGGTTCATCCTCCAAATAGCGTACCCGCATCAAACAGTAAACCGGTTCACCCAGAGTGATTCCAAGATGGCTGCTGACAGACAAAGAAGCTTCCCGTTTATCAAAGGAAAGAACCCTGCTGGAAGTCTTAAACCCGTCTGCACCCCATCCGTCGGTAAAAGAACTGAATTTTTCCGTATCATCATCTATTTTTGGAGGTGCAATAAAATTGCCTTTTCCATGCCGTGTGAAAATATGATGTTCATAGCGCAGCCTTTTCAGTGCAGAGCGGACCGTCAGCCTGTTTACCTGAAATGCTTCCGCCAGTTTACGCTCGGAAGGCAGAGGATCATAAGGCTTCAGATCATTTTCAATGATATATGCTTCAATCTTATCTTTTACTTCTTCACTCAAAAGATTGATATATTTGCTCATATAGGTCTCCTTACGTTAAAGTGGATGTAAAGGTAATCGTCCGTTCACTGTAATAGGAGCGGGTATATTCAATGGTTTTACCGGAAGAATTGGTAACTGTGTTATGGAGCATGAACACGGCAGAGCCTTCTTCCACATTCAGCAGAGCCGCCTGCGGATTCATGACTCTTACGATTTCCAGTCTCTGAGTATCCTGCGTAAGTTTGATCCGATTCGTCTCAAGCAGGTCATAAAAAGAGCACTGTTCAAAATCATAGCTGTCCAAGTCCGGGACAATGTGATATGGAGTATATGTATATTCTAAGGCGAATGGTTTTCCGTTTGCCAGTCGCAGCCGGAACAGAAGGAAAATGTCATCTTCCGGATCTATGTCAAATATTTTAGAGTATTTTGCTCCTGCTTTTGCTTTTTTGGTAAGCAGAACTTTATTGGATGGCAGCAAACCTGAATCCTGAATGAACTTTCCCATAGACTGAATGCTGTCGAGAGGAGAATGGACAGCGGCCTGGCTGACATAGGTGCCTTTGCCATGCTGCCGGGTTAAAAGGCCTTTTTCAATTAATACTTCTATTGCTTTTCGGACGGTCATGCGGCTGATCCCAAAAGCGTCTATCAATTCTCTCTCGGAAGGAATTTTACTTCCCAATGGATATTCATTTTTATTTATTTTTCTTTCGATCAAATCAGCAAGCTGTAAATAAACGGGATATTTTTTCGGCATTTTGCACCTCCTGCCAATAAAGACTGGTATTCTCTCAGCCTCTTTCTAAAAAAAACAGAAAAATCAGTGGTATCTGAATCAGTGTTTCAAGACTGCCAAAAGACAGAGATTTTAATAACTGGTTTGCTCATCTGGTATATAGAAAGAATATACCAGTTAGGAAAAAAAGTCAAGTGGTATGGAATTAAACGAAAAAACCAAATCTGTAAAAAATCCAAAAAAAGCAGTAAAATTATATAAAGTGCACAAAAATACAAGATGCATAGCGATAATAAATGGGAGTATTGACATGTAGAAATTAAAATGGTATGCTAAAAGCACCAATACGTATACGTGGTATATAACAAGAAGTGATGGAGTTGAAAGGAGATTATAAAATGACATACAAAAATTATGACAGAGAAACTTACTTAAATAGCTTTAAAGAGATCATGAAATTAAAACCCCAGGTTGAAAAATATATTGACGATGCATTTGAAAAAGGTGTGGATAATCTGGTTATGGCCGGAGTGGGAGGCAGTATTTCCATCATGATGCCGATGGAATATTTCGCAAAGAAAAGAACGGCGATGCCGGTTTATATGGAAAATGCGGCAGAATTAGTGTTGGGAATTAATAAAGCAATTACAGAAAAATCACTGGTTGTCCTTTACAGCGAATCCGGAACTACAAAAGAAGCCATTGCGGCGGCAGAGTACTGCAGAGAAAAAGGGATTCCGACCATTGGAGTCAGCGGAAATGAGGAAGCGCCGTTACAGAAACTGCTCACATATCCGATCGTCTGCGGTGCGGGAGATGAACTTTCCTGTGACGGAGACCATATGAAACTCTTTCTGATCGTCAGCGCAATTTTACATAAGAACGGCGACATGGATGACTACGATGAATTCATGGAGAACCTTGCAAAACTGCCGGAAGCTTTAGCTAATATAAAAGAAGAAGTAGACGAAGAGGCAAAGGCATATGCATATCAGATTAAAGATGAACCATATCACATGCTGGTGGGTTCCGGAAACTTGTGGGGATCAACTTACTGCTTTGCAATGTGCTATCTGGAAGAAATGCAGTGGATTCGCACAAAATCCATTGAATCACCGGAATTCTTCCATGGCACGCTGGAGCTTTTAGAAGAAGACACAAGCATCATGATCTTCAAGGGAGAAGATGAGACCAGAATGCTGACTGAGAGGGTAGAGAACTTTGCAAAGAAGATTTCCAAGAAAGTAAAAGTCATCGATACCAAAGAATATGAGGCAGAAGGAATCGCAGAAAAATACAGAGGAGATTTGTCACCGGCATTCTTAGAAGCTTATCTCGGACGGCTGACGGCACATTTGGAAGATGCAACCGGACATTCCCTTGACATCAGAAGATATTACAGAGTGATGGATTACTAAGAAATTTTCAGCAAACTTTTCTATGACAGAAAGGAGAACAGGCAGTGGGCAAACAGATGGAAGACTATATACAGGAGACATCCTCTGTGATGGTCCGAAACATTGAACAGAGAAAGGAACTGACAAAACCCCTGATTGGCTGGCTTTTAAAGGAAGGGATCAGACAGGGGAAGACACTCGTGATCGTGGCATCCGGATCTTCTTATCATGCGGCACAAAGTGCGCTTGCGTTTATGGAAACGTACATGAAAAGGCCGGTCCGCCTGATAACGCCGTTTGCTTTTACTTACTATGAAGAACTGAAAGAAAACAATCTTTATCTCTTTGTTTCCCAGAGCGGAAGCAGCACCAATGTGGTAGAAGCGATCGAGCGGTATCAGAGGGCAGGATACCACGCAATGGCAGTCCTTGGGAAACCGGGGTCTGCGATTGCAGAGCTTTCCGACTCCTACGTGGAATACGGCGCAGGGGAAGAACGTGTCGGATATGTTACAAAAGGAATGAGCACACTGACTTGTTTCTTCATGCTGGTATCTCTGGAGTTGTCCACAGAGGATATAGAGAAAGAAGTTTATGAAAAGGCAGTCAGGGAGCTGACATGTGCATGTGAAAACCACCATCGGGTTTATTTGCAGGCAAAAGAATTTTGTTTGGCAAACAAAGAGACATTATTGACGATGAAACATGCATTTTTCATCGGCTGCGGAGCAAATATGGGAACCGTGAAAGAAGGTTCCCTGAAGCTCTCCGAGTTAGTACACATACCAACGGCATCATTTGAAACAGAAGAGTTTATCCACGGACCGGACCTTCAGCTGACACCGGACTATACATTATTTTTCGTCAGTTCTGGAGACCCGGCAGGGAAACGGACAGAAGAGATCTGCGGCGCAGCCAGGGAGGTTACCGAGAATTCATTTTTAATAAAGGCAGATCTTAGAGAAGAAAACGGAACAGACGAGATTGTTTCACCATTATATCTGACTGCATTTTTTCAATATCTGGCTTACTGGACGGCAAAAAACAGGAACATAACGACGGAACATCCGCTGTACATAAAATTTGAAGAAAGAATACACTGCAAAACAAGCGACTATGAAGAAGATCTGCCATTTTAGGGAAAGGAGATGATACGGTGCGCCATATCATTTTGACGGGACATTCCCGCATATCAGAGGGGATTGCAACTGCCATTGAATTTGTTTTAGGAAATAAAATACCATACTTTAATGCTTATATGGAAGGAGAGGAGCTGTATTCCAAGAAACTTCGGGAGAAGATTTCGGAATACCCGCCGCAGGATGATATTATCATACTCACTGATATTCTGGGAGGGAGCGTCAACAATGATATGATGAAGTTCCTGGACCGGCCGAATCTCCATTTAGTGTGCGGGATGAATCTGCCGCTGGCAGTACATCTGATCTTATCAGAGGAAGAAAATACAGAACAGTTAATCAGGCAGGGCATTCAGGCGGCAAAAGACGGAATCCAGTATTGCAATGACATTCAGGTTTCAGCCAATATGGATGATCTGGGGGACTATTAAATAGGAAAGGAGAAGATACAAATGATTAAAAAGGTGAGAGTTGATTATCGTCTGCTGCATGGACAAGTAGCATTTTCATGGACTTCCAAGCTGAGTGCCGACTGTATTCTGCTTGTCACAGACACGCTTCAGGATGATCCTGTGAGGGTTACTTCTGTGAAACTGGCAAAACCGCCGGGAGTCAAAGTTGTAGTAAAGACCATTGAGGAAAGCATCAAAGCGATCAAAAGCGGCATTACAGATAAATATCATTTATTTGTTGTGTGCGAGAACATCGAGGGTGCCTACCGCCTGGTCAAGGAGCTTGGGATCAAGGAACTGAACCTTGGAGGGACAACACCGGGAGATGATAAAAGGTCTCTGGCACCGGTTGTTTATGTAAATCAGAAAGAAGAAGAGATGTTAAAGGAACTGATAGAGGACGGAGTGCATGTCTACCAGCAGGGTGTGCCGGAAAAGGCAGAGCAGACGATACGTCTTTAGAATATGAAAAGGAGGAACAGCTATGAGTACAGGAGTACAGGCAGTTCTCCTGGGAATCTTAGGGTTTTGTACAAACTTTGAATGGTTTCTGGGGACTTGTATGATCCAAAGACCCATTGTCATAGGCCCTTTTGTCGGACTCATTATGGGAGACTTCCAGGCCGGAATTATCATGGGAGCAACGATGGAATTGGCATTTGCCGGCGCGGCATCGATCGGGGCATATGACCCGCCGGATATGGTCAGCGGAACGATTCTCGGCGTGGCGCTTGCCATCAAAGCAGGGGCAGGACCGGAGATGGCGCTGACCCTTGGGCTTCCGGTAGCGAGCATCGTACTGGCGATCAGCAACGTGACAGGATATCCGATTCTGAACTTTTTTGCCCATCTGATGGATAAGAATATTGCCGACGGCAATGACCGGGCATTTCAGAGAAACTTTATTTTAAGCGGCTTTGTGGCGTGGGGAGTGACAACGCCGATCGTGCCGATTGCGTTTTATCTTGGATCAGACAAAATTTCCGCACTGATGAAATTAATTCCGGAGTTTGTGCAGACAGGTATGGAGATTGCAGGAGGACTTCTGCCGGCGATGGGATTTGCCCTTCTGGCACAGATGATTATGAAAAAGAGCATCGCTCCGTTTTTCTTTATCGGCTATTTTATCGTCGCCTATTCAGGGGTATCAACAACCGGTGTTGCTTTATTTGCAATACTGATTCTGGCAGCACTGTTTGGAATCTCCAGCACCGGATTGTTCGGATCAGGCCGGGTGCCGGCTGTCGCTGATGAAACGGAAGGGGGAGATTTCGATGAGTTTTAACATACATGCCGACTATAATGGGAAGATTACAAAAAGTGATCTGAGGAAAGTGTGGCTCCGGTCGATCCCGATGGAGCATTCTTGGAACTATGAACGTATGATGCACTCCGGTTACTGCTTTGCCATACTGCCGATTCTAAAAAAACTGTATCCAAACAAAGAAGACTACATCAAGGCTTTGCAGCGGCATATGGAATTATACAATGTGACCATGTACATTTCTACGCTGCCGCTTGGAATCACAGCAGCCATGGAAGAAAAAAATGCGGAAGATCCAAATTTTGATACCACATCTATTTCTGCGGTAAAGACGGCTTTTATGGGGCCGCTGTCAGGAATCGGAGATGCGATGTATCACGGAACTCTCCGGATTATCGCAATGGGAATCGGTGTTTCTCTGGCTATGAAAGGCAACATACTGGGCCCGATCCTGTTTTGGCTGATTTTTAACATACCGAACTTCGGACTGCGCTATCCGCTGACATTTCTCGGATATAAACTGGGCGTGGAGGCCATGGATAAATTAGAGAAATCCGGAATCATGGATAAAGTCATGCAGGCAGCCAGTATCCTAGGACTCACTGTCGCCGGCGCCATGACCGCAGAAAATGTGTATCTGTCGATACCGATTAAGTTCGGAATAGGAAAGGATGCCACAACGGTGCAGTCAATCTTAGACGGAATTATGCCCGGAATTCTTCCATTGGCTTTGTTCGGTGTGATCTATTACATCTTTAAGAAGGATAAGTGCAACCCGATCGTGATGATGTTACTGCTCATGGTACTTGGTGTTGTAGGAGCATTTTTTGGATTCCTTGGGTAAGAAATCATGTATGAAGCAATCATATTTGATATGGACGGGGTTATCATAGACAGCGAGATCGTCTATTATAACTGGCTTAAAGAACTGTTAATTGAAAAGGAATGTATGATTCCGGAAAATGAACTGAAAAAGATTGTCGGTTTATCAAATTCCCAGAGCCGCCAGATGATGATGGAATGGTTCGGCAGGGAAAAGGGCAGCAGGCTTTGGGAAACTTATTGTGAGGAGGAAGAGGGATATGAGCTTTCTTACAGGGACATCATTAATCCTGGTACAGAAGAGATACTCATGCTTTTGAGAAGACATCATATCAAGACGGCACTTGCTTCCTCCAGCTCTATGGAAGAAATATCAGAGGTGCTGGATGAAATCGGGTTCAGAAAATATTTCCCGGTGATTTTAAGCGGAGAAATGTTTCAGGAGAGCAAGCCAAACCCGGAGATTTATACAGAGACGATGAAGTGCCTTCGTGTGGAACCGGAGAGGTGTATTGTTCTTGAGGATTCTGATTATGGCATCTGTGCGGCAAAAAGTGCAGGTGCCCATGTGATCGCTCACAGGGAGGACAGATTCGGGTTCACCCAGGAGATGGCAGATCATGTGGTCCGTGATATGTATCATGCAAAAGAGATGATCAGAACAAAATTTAATTTGTAAAGTCGGTGATAAAATTGTAAGCGATCGTTATAACAAAAAATATAATAGTAATGAGCCGGATATTAACTGGAAAAGTTTCTATAAAGGGGTCATGGCCCTCGTAATTCCGATGGCCTTGCAGAACCTGATCAATACAGGCGTCAGCGCCTGCGATGTGTTTATGCTGGGAAAGGTGGGAGAGACTGCGTTGTCTGCGTCCTCACTTGCCAGACAGGTGCAGTATATTATGTCCCTGTTCCTTTTTGGTTTAACCTCCGGGGCAACTGTACTTACTGCCCAGTACTGGGGGAAAGGTGATAAAAAAACCATCGAGAGGATACTCGCTATGGGAATGTGCATGGCAGTCGCAGTGACTGCCATATTCACGCTGGTATCCCTTCTGATGCCTGAAACGCTGATCAGGATTTTTACCAATGAATCCGAAGTGATCAGAGAAGGAGTCAAGTATCTGCGGATTTTGGCGTTTTCTTATATAGCCATCGGAATTACTGATGTGTATCTGTATATTATGCGGAGTGTGGAGCGCATTAAAGTTGCGACGGCAGTATACTTAAGCTCTTTGATCTGCAATGTAATCTTAAATGCGGTTTTTATTTTTGGAATGTTCGGCTGCCCTGCAATGGGGATAAGGGGAGCCGCCTTAGCAACGCTTCTGGCAAGAATTCTGGAACTGATCCTCGTAATCGGATATGCAAAAATCTATAACAGGGAAATTCTTTTTCGCATGAAATACTTTTTCCATATGGACTCCGGGCTGCTGAAAGATTTCCTTGTGTGTGCAGTCCCTGTGATCTTAAATGAAGTCTTGTGGGGAATTGCCAACTCTGCGAGTACAGCGATCCTTGGGCACATGGGGAGTGCGGCGGTAGCTGCAAATTCAGTGGCTCAGGTCACAAAAGAGATGTCTATGGTCGTGAGTTTCGGAATCTCTAATGCGGCAGCAATTTATCTGGGGAAAACCATCGGGGAGAAGAAGTATCAGCATGCCAGAGCCTATGCGGAGCGTTTTGTAAAACTCAGCATTCTTCTGGGAATCGGAAGCGCTGTGATCATTCTCTTATCCTCTCAGATGATCATAATGGTAATGGCTATGACGCCGTTAACCAAGGATTACCTGCGGTTTATGATGTGTGTAATGGCTTACTATGCGGTTGCCCAGACCCTGGATGAAACTGTGATCGTGGGGATTTTCCGTTCCGGCGGAGATACCAGATTCGGACTGATCATAGACCTGACGGCTATGTGGGGATGTTCTGTTTTGCTTGGAGCGGCAGCAGCTTTTGTATTCCACTGCAGTGTACCGGTTGTGTACGCACTCCTGATGAGCGATGAGCTGGTGAAAATTCCGATCATCTGGGGCAGATATAAAAACTGCAGCTGGATCAGAAATATCACGAGAGAAATAGAATAGGTTTTATCTTATCATTGCACGTTCTGTTTCTATCGGTAATTTTTTAGTGAATAGATGAATATAGTGTAAGAACAGAGTCAGACGTTCGGGAGGCAGCGGAATGGAAAAGAGGTTTATGCAGCCGGCAGCGCTGGGGCTGGCTGTAGTATTTGTTTCCACTGCTTTATACGCTTATTGGGGAAGGCCGGGACATATGCATGAACTGACCTTTCTCAGTAATTTTTCTGCCGGTATTTTTCTGTTCGGAACCCTTCTTTTAAGATTTGCAGGAAAGAATGTTCCGCAGATTCTGTATTTTGACTGCACGATGCTGTTATTTCTGGTCCTCATGGTGTGCACGGCATTTACCGGTCAATTTAAATTTAACGGCTTATTTATGTTCCTGCATTTTCTCAATCCTGTTTTCATGGTATTTTATTTTTTTCTCTTCTGCAATATGAACTTTGTACAAAAAAGCAGACAGATTTTCTCTGTTATGATCGCTCCGCTGCTCTATCTGTTATTTGCGGCGGCATATGGAAATGTAACGGGAGATTATATCTACTTTTTTCTGGATATAAAAGAACATGGTTATGTTTACTGTGTATCGTTTGTGCTGCTGCTTTCCGCTGCTGTGGTGATGATAGGCTGTGCCATGTTTTATCTGAACAAAATAATTTTCAAAAACAGGAAGAGTATTTAGAAATATTGTGCTGCTGCATGTAGAGATAAATGAAACTTAGAAGATGAGAGCAGAGAGGTATAAAAAATCACCACGGATTGTAAGGCAGAATACATAAGTAAACAGCTGTATATTCTAAAAGTTCAGGTCCAGAATAATTGATTCATGGATACCTATTTGAGTTTATTCAATGTAAAAAAAAGAATGGAATGTATAGATGAAAGATAGTTATACAGAAAGCCGGCTTACGCCGGCCTTTCTGTTATTTGGTTCCCGAAAAAAATCTCTCTTGTATAGAACTCCAAGACACTCTTTTTGTCTGTTCCGTGGACTGTAAATAAATATCCAGGCCGCAGGACTTCATTTCTGTCAGCATCCCGGCCTCTGCTTCACTGACGCAGACAGGTCCCACCAGATTAATTCTCCCAGGCCCTCCGCCAATACATCCAATTTGCAGTTCCTGATACCGAAATCCATTCATGAAGGCTGTATATGCTCTCTCCACATCTTTGAATAAAACAAGAGTGGACGTCTTGATACCAAGTTTGTCATCTTTCCATTTTTGTGCAGCTTCTTCGGCCGAGAGAATTTCCAGAGTAGTTCCCGGGGGCTTTGCCATGTCAAAAATCTGTTTCATAAACGAATCATTTTTAGTTGCGTCATCCACAATAATGATTCTCTTTACTCCATTTTTCTTCACCCAGCCTGTCACTACCTGACCGTGAATTAATTTATTATCAATTCTTACTAACGATGGATACATATTTGTCACCCCCTCTTTTTATACGTCTTGGCAGTCTACAGTTACACGGTAAGCATCAGGTGCGGATGCTGCTTCAAAAGCTTTCTGGATATCTTTTAATCCGATTGTTATCCCTTCCAGGCATCCGCTGACATCGATGGTCCCATTACTTAAAAGTTTTGCTGCCTCCTCAAAGTCGCCGATCCCTCCGCCCATGGTCCCGATGATTTGGATCTGGCGGTAATGAATGTCATTTGGACTTATGTGCAGTTCGGGTTCCGGATATCCTGCTGCAAATACAAGGAATTTTCCTCTGTGTTCTCTGAGCATTTGAAGACATTGGTCATACGCTTTTGTTGCTCCCACTGCACCGATCACAATGTCGGCGCCTTTTCCTTTTGTCAGATCAAATACTGCGTCAGCTGGTTCCGTCTCCTTTGCATGTATAGTTTCAAATCCCATAGATTCTGCACGTTTCAGTTTCTTTTCTGTCAATTCACTGACAATAACTCTTGCCCCATATGCTCTGGCGGTCAATGCATTAAGAAGACCCATGGTACCCGCCCCGACAACAACAACGTCTTCTTGTGGCTGGATGTGCAGCTTTTTAATTCCGTGGATTACGGTTCCCAATGGTTCTACGAAGCCGGCCTGGGCAGGTTCCAGTTGATTAGATACTTTGATTGTATATTTTGCATCTGCCAATTTATAAGTTGCGATTCCCATATCACCTTTATATCCGTCCGGTGATACGGCATCAAAATCAATATTTGTACACTCAAATGTATTTCCTGCCCGGCAGGCAGGGCAGTCTCCGCAGAAAATGTAACCGAAAGCCACCCTGTCTCCCACAACTATGTTTTTAACATCTTTCCCAGCAGCTGTAACAATTCCTGAATTTTCGTGGCCTCCGGCCATAGGGTAGCCCTGTTTTTCCCTAAGGCCCATCCACTGCTGATAATCAGTAGTGCAAAGATTGCATGTGTCCAATTTTACCAGAACTTGATGATCTCCGATCTCTCCCAGCTCCCTTTCATGTACTTCTGCCGTATGGTCTTTTATAAGGACTGCTGTTTTTGCTTTCATTATTTAAGAACACTCCTCTCCGTTCCTTCTTCCAAAGGGGCAATCTCTCTGTATTTTTTTGCCTTGCCGGCGGAGCCGAACAAATTTAAGTAATATTTTAACTTATCTTTGTAAGCAAAATAGGCAATGTCATCAATTTCAGGCAGATATTTTCCTTCAAAGCCTGCTTCTATCATGGCATCTTTTGCGGCATCGTGCAGATCAGTAAACACATTTATTTTACAAATATGTGTTTTGGCCGCTTTTCCAAGATTTTCGTCACCTCCGCCGGAACCTCCGTGGAGTACCAAAGGGATACTTACCTTTTCTTCGATAGCTCTCAGACGATCAAAATCAATCTTTGGCACAATTCCCTTATTATATTTTCCGTGAGCAGTCCCAATAGCCACAGCCAGACAGTCAACTCCAGTCCTATCCACATATTCTGCCGCTTGATCGGGATCTGTATAAAGAGCTGTATTTAGATTGTCCTCCTGATCTGCCTCTCCAACATGTCCCAGTTCACCCTCTACAGTAACTCCGCAGGCATGGGCTGCCTTTACAATCTCAGTTACCTGACGGATATTCTCCTCAAAGGGCAAGTCTGAACGGTCTGCCATAACAGAGGTGAAGCCTGCGTGAATACAATGCATTGCCTCTTCGAATGTGGCCCCGTGATCATGGTTAATGGCGACAGGTACACTAACCTTTTCTGCCCACCGTTTGGCATAATCCATAAATCTGTAAACATTAGGCATATAATTATAGTTCAAAATCAGAGGGCTTCCGCTTTCCTCTGCAGCATCTAAAGCAGCCTGAGTGGACCACTCATACCAAACATTTGAAGCGCATACTGCATAACCTTCTTCCATTGCATCTTTTAATAATTCTTTCATTGTCACTAACATTATGATTCCTCCTTTATGAAATTACTGCCAGTATACCAAGGCTCCCCAAAACCAGGCCCACAGCAAGTACCATGACGGCGGTTTTTAAAAAGCTTTTATATTTTCGTGTAAATAGATAGGTTCCAGTCAATATTGCCAGAGGAACCAATCCGGGTGCCAATCCGTCCAGAATTTTCTGTACTGCAAACTCTCCTGCTTTTGTTGTTACCGCAAATGGAATTTTAACACTGATAAAGCCTGCCGCCAGTGCACCCATCATAAAAAGCCCGAAAACACTGACTGTTGTGATCAGTTTTTTGAATCCGCCGCTGCCAAGCAGTTTGGTTGCAGATTTTGCTCCCAGATTGTATCCTGTCATCCATGTACGGTAAGAGACAACAATCTGAATAATGATAAAAATTGTCCAGGGTGCAAGCGCAGAAATTACAGAACCCTTTGCTGCTCCCGCCAGGAAGAGGCCGGTCAGCAGCGGCTGCATGGTTCCCCAGATAATCGAATCACCGATTCCTGCAAAGGGACCCATAAGGCCGGTTTTCACTCCCGTAATCATTTCTCCTTCCACAGGATTTCCCATGGCTTTTTGTTCTTCCATGGCCAGGGCAATTCCTGAAATTGTGGAACCAAGAGTAGCTTCTGTGTTATAAAATTCCAGATGCCTCTTTAATGCATCTTTCAGGCCTTCTGTGTTGTCTTTATACATTTTCTTCAGACAAGGAATAAAAGAGGCACAAAAAGACATACCCATCTGGCGTTCATAATTTTGGCTGGTTGCGGCAAAAATATTCCATAGTATAAAAGATTTTCTTACATCACGTTTTGTCAAAAGGCTGTGGGAAACAACCGGAATTTCTTCTTCTTGTTCTTCCGGTTCCTGTTTTACATATTTAACAGTAAACAGATAGAATAAAAACGCTATGAAACCACCGGCAATTGCGGCTCCGATTGTAGATACCCCCGTGTATTTGACAAGGAAAAAACCTATAACAAAAAATGGAAGAAGAATTGGCTGTCCAATTACAAAGGCTACAATTCCAAATCCAACTGCGGGCATAATGCTTCCAGCTACGGTAAGACCATTCATAATGAAGTCCGGAATTATTGTGAGTACATGTTTTACAAACGGGCTTCCCAGGTATACGGCCAGCGACAAAGGGATAAAGCGCAGTACAATCCGGACCAGCTGGGGATATAGAAAAGCACAGAGATAGATTTTTTTCGTGTCTCCTTTTTCTGCATACCGATCTGCCAGATGTGCTACTCCAGTCATGACAATCTGCTGAATATTCTGCAGCTGTCCCATGAGCACTCCCACAGGGATTGCCACTGCCACAGCAGACTGAATCGGCATTCCGGATTGTAGGATGATAGGAACGGCAATGAGTGTAGCTGCCGTCTCATCAGAGGCCACCTGCCCTCCCGCATAAATCATACCAAGGTAAATGAGCTGAATACTGGCTCCAATCATAACCCCGTGAGTTACATCTCCCATGACCAGTCCGGCCCATACTGCACAGGGAAGCGGTGAAAATGCAATAGAACCATATGGTGCAATACTTTGTGCGAGCCAGTAAAACAGTCCTATTAAAACTGCCTGCAATATTGTGATTTCCATGGCGTTCCTCCTTTCCTGCCTATTCGGCTGTTTCTTTAAAAACTTCTCTAAGTTCTTCTTTTGTAATTCCTACGGTATAACCTGGTGTTGCCTGCCACATATCAATATCTACAGATTCTGTTAGTTCATCTACATATTCTGCCGGATTCTTGATCCCCAGATCAGACATTTTAGATGGAAGGCCAATTTCTTTAAAAAAGGTTTGTGTTTTTAAGATCCCTTTCAGAGCTGTTTCCTCCGGATGATCAAGGTTTGGTTCGATTCCCCACACCTTTGATGCATATTGCACGTATCTTCCCAGGTTTTTCTTATACAGCTTTTTCATGATCGGCGGAATTACAAGAGCAATTGTAGCCCCATGTGTCTTATCAAATTTCCCTCCGATTGCCTGAGCAGCGGCATGAATTCCAGTGTCACTGATTCTTCCAAGGCCCATTGAGCCGTTATTGGCAAGACTGCTTGCCCACATAAGAGCTGCCCGTGCTTCATAGTTATCCGGCTCTCGCAGCGCGATGGGGGTATATTCAATGACGGTCTTTAAAAGGCCTTCAATGAGCCGGTCAATCATAAATGTCCCTTTTGAATTTGTAAAATAGTTTTCCATAATATGGCTCATCATATCACAGGCCCCGCAGGCCGTCTGAAATGCCGGCAGGGAATAAGTCAGCTCCGGATTCAGCACAGCAAACTTTGGCCGGATTGCTTCCCCTGCAATTCCAAGTTTTTCTCCAGTTTGATCGTCTGAGATCACAGAAAACATACTTCCTTCACTGCCTGTGGCAGCCAGGGTGAGAATTGCCCCTACCGGAAGTGATCTCTCTGCATAAGTCCCGGTGCATAAGTCCCATGCATCCCCATCATAAGCGGCTCCTGCGCCTATGGCCTTGGCTGTATCCAACACACTTCCTCCTCCAATACCGAGGACAAAGTCAGCCCGTTCTTGCTTTACCAAATCAATTCCGTGTTTTACAAGGGAAAATCTCGGGTTGGGTACGACCCCTGAAAGCTTGCACCAAGAAATTTTTTCTTCCTCAAGACTGTCTGTTACTGTTTTCAGGAGGCCGCACTCTGTGATTCTTTCGGTATCATAAACGATCAGTACTTTATTTTTATTAGTATATGGTTTTATGTAGCTTCCGGTTTCCCTCTCTCTGCCTTTGCCAAAAATATAGCTTGTTGGACTGCAGTACTCAAAATTCAGCATTTTTTACTCCTTTCATTCTCTCATGTTATATCCTACCGTTTCATACTTTACATTTTCATATTATCCTATTTCGTATTATCTGTCAAAGGATTTTATTTCCACTCGATTTATTTAGTGTATCGTTACAATATCATTCCTGATTTTTTGTGAATTTGACACAAAAAAAGGAGTACCAGATTTTCCGGTACTCCTGTGGTTATTCTATTATTTTATCTGTTTTCTGTCAGTCATCTCTTTTTCCAAACTTGATACATAACGGCTGAGCAGACTATTCAGTATCTTTTGTTCGTCTTCTGTTAGTCTTTTATATGCCCTGATTTCCCGCTCTCTCATGGCCGAAAGAGTCTCCTCAGCATACACTTTTCCCTCTTCAGACAGCTTAATAATTTTTTTCCTCCTGTCTGTGGCGTGCTGGCAGCGCACAACAAATCCAAGATTCTCAAGGCCATCCAGGATTCCTGTCATGGTCTGGCGCGGAATGAATAAATCATCTGCCAATTCTGACGGTGCGACTCCCCCCGATTCCCTTAAAAGCTTATCCAATACCTGATAGACAGAATAGGATCTTCCTGTTTTCTGACACCAAGTCTGGCATAGAAAGTCCCGTTTCCCCATCAGATAATTCAGGTCCAGTAGTCTTAAATTAATCTCTTTTCTATCTGCTTTTGCCATGTGTCCTTCTTTCTTACTGTGGCTGCAGATTCAGTGCAGTCTCCAGATCCACAACTGTTTCAGGAAACAGAGCCATTAAATGAGTTTTTAACGCGGCAAAATCCATAGATTCCCGCATTGTCAGTGCTTCCATCAGCAGTGAAAGATTAACTCCTGCGATACATCCAAACGGAAATCCTCCATAAGGCCATTTTTCCAAAAGCAGTTTTCCGGCAGTATTTCCGGGAGTTCCCCCAAATATATCCGCAAATATTAATGTTCCATCCACAGATGCTATACTCTCTGCTGTCTTATGAACGATACCTGTATATTCTTCCAAGCCCTGGCCAAATTTCAAGCCTAATACTTCAAAACATGGCTGTTCCCCTATAATCAAGTTGACTGCAGACTGAAATCCCTCTGCAAGTTCAGCGTGTGTCAATAATAAAATTTGTATCATATAAAACCTCCTCATACTAAAGTTCCACAAATGTATACGAAAAACAGGATATCCTGCAGTCATACCCTCCGGTATGTGCGGTTTATCCAAAATGGAATGTAAAGTATAGATTCGGCAGCTGTATTACTATTTAATATTATACTGATTCGTATTATATGTCAACAGAAATCAGGTTTTCTGCACTTCTTATAAGTCCCGCACAGGCTAAGATGTTTCAAAGATGATTGGTCCGGTGCAAGCCAGTATGTATTCCAGTACAGAACCTCTGACAGCAGCACTTTTTTCTGTATTTTTTCTAGGTCAGAACTTTAGAATGTCAGACATTTTAGGAATGGATTGTATTATAGCAGGGATTTCGATGCTTGGTTTTTTTGAGAAGAAATAAAATTAAGCCATAATAAAATACATTTAAAAACTCCAGGGGACTTAGTCTTCTGGAGTTTTACCTTTTTTACAGGCTGTTAGGATGAGGCAGACCTGCATTTCCTTTTGAATTTTCCGAAAACTGTTTGACTGCAGCCGGAAGTGCAGAACGAAAGATCACAGAAATATAAGTAATTAATTCTTCTTTGCTCTGCTGTTCCTGGTGGGTAATCCATTCTACTATTATACCAGCCGTTGCTTCTGTATAAAATGCAGCCAGAAAAGATTTAAAATGATGGGGCAGAATTATGTTCGTTTCTTTTTCCGCCCTTTTGATAAGAGATTCTATAATCCCGACAAAATCTGTGTAGAAAAACCGTTTCAGCTGGTCCCTACCTAAAGAGTCATAGATATTATTCAAAAACTTATTATTTTTCTCTATATAGTCTATGACAAATAAGATGACTTCCTCATAATCAACAATCAAATCAAATTTCTTTACCACATCGATTGCTTCCTGTTCCAATGTCCATTTCAGCAAATCATAAACATCTGTAAAATGATAATAAAAAGTTTTTCTATTTACCTTACATTCCCGAATAAGTTCACTCACTGTAACTTTAGAGAAGGATTTTTGGATAACAATGCTTTTCAGTGCTTGGGCAAATAGTTTTTTTGTATTTAAACTTGTAACTTCATATTTCATGTTTAAAGTCCCCCTGTAACTTTAATATACAGTTGACCATCAAATAGTTCAATGGCTATTTTTCTCTGTTTGACCATCAAATTGGATAGATTTGACCGTATTTTACTCAATCGTGGAAATATGACCGTACGATTCAGACAGGCAGTTCGCTATAATAACTTTCAGGAACAAGAAAGGAGATAAGAGATTATGGAGACATGTGCAAAGAAATATTTCTATGAAATAAATATGGTCACACCGGCGGGAATACGATATGGAAGTTTGCAGTTAAACGTAAATCAATATGATGTATCTGGTTATCTTGAAATTTTAAATCATCGAAACCCTGTATCAGGGAAAATATTGAAAAACGGACAATGCGAATTTGCCGGGATATTAGTTTCTCTCATGCGCAAATTACAATACACAGCAATAGGAAACTTTGATTCCCATTCGATTCAATTACTACTAAAAGGAGAAAAAAACAGTTACCAGCTATATGGAACCGCAAAGATCGGAGGAATGGATGATGGGATATATAGAAATGAAAAATAGTTACAAAACATATCAGATGGGGGATTCGGTTATATATGCGAATAAAGATGTGAATTTTTCAATTAAAAAAGGAGAACTTGCCATAATATTAGGCGCTTCCGGTGCCGGAAAATCTACAGTGCTTAATATTTTAGGCGGCATGGATACAAATGATAAAGGAAACGTCATGATAGACGGCAAAGATATATCGAACTATACACCCAGACAATTAACGGCTTATCGCAGAAATGATGTAGGTTTTGTATTCCAGTTTTACAACCTTGTACAAAATCTGACAGCAAAAGAAAATGTGGAATTAGCTTCTGAAATCGTAAAAAATGCACTGGATCCTGTTCAAGTTTTAGAAGATGTGGGGCTGGCAAATCGTATCAATAACTTTCCGGCACAACTTTCCGGCGGGGAGCAGCAGAGAGTTGCGATCGCCAGGGCTATTGCAAAAAATCCTAAAATTTTGCTGTGCGATGAGCCAACTGGTGCTTTGGATTATCAGACAGGGAAACAGGTGCTGCAAATACTGCAGGATATGTGTACGAAAAAAGGGGCAACGGTTGTCATTGTTACACATAATGCGGCAATCGCTCCAATCGCTGACCGTGTGATTTATATGCACGATGCCGGAGTCAAAGATATTAAAGTCAATGCTAATCCGAGAAATATAACAGAAATTGAATGGTAGGTGGCAGACATGAAAAAGAAGAAATTGTGGAAAGACATAAAAAAGTGTTTTTCCAATTCCAAAGGACGTTTCATATCCATATTCTCTCTTATGTTGTTAGGCTCCTTTGCTTTGGTTGGTCTTAAGGTGACCGGGCCAAATATAAGAAAAACAGGGATTCATTATTTTAAAGACCAGAATTTATCCGACATTACCGTGATTGGCGATTATGGAATCGACGAAGAGAATCAGAAAGTGATCAATCACTTATCCGGTACGGAAAAAATAGAGTACGGATATTTAAAAGACGTTGAAATAAAAGGCTCAACAGAGGGACTTCGCTTGTTTTCCAATCCAGAGACTATTTCAAACTATAATTTAACAGACGGCAGAAATGCCAGAAAGGATAATGAAATCGTTTTATCAGATACTTATGCAAATCAATATAAGATTGGAGACACAATTCAATTTATTGAAAAAGAAACGATTACAGGAGAAAAAGTTTTAAAGAGACACTCATTTTCTGTTGTAGGATTTGCGAAATCACCGGAATTTTTATCTTCTATTAACATGGGACAGTCCACTTCCGGATCAGGTGAGTTAAAGGGGTATGGTTTTGTCAATGATACAGTCTTTGATGCTGACTATTATATGTTGGCACGAATGACTTTCAAAGATACGAAAGGATTGAACCCGTACTCTGATAAATACACAGATGTTATTCAAAAGCATAAAAATAAATTGGATAAGCTGGTGAAAGATCAGCCCGGGCTGCGTCTGAAGAAAATCAAACAAGAGTATCAGCGTCAGATTGATGATGGACAGAGTCAAATTGATAAAGCAAAGCAAAAGTTATCAGATACCAAAGATGAGCTTGCAAATGCGGGCGAACAAATAGAAAAAGCCAAAACAAAAATTCATGCATCTGATACGCAATTAGAAAAAGCACAAAAGCAGTTAGCGTCCGGGCAAATACAGTTAAACAAAAAGTGGACTCAATTACAATTGGCGAAACAGGCATTGGACAGTGCAAAAGTGACATTACAGGAAACAGAGACACAGTTAAATACAGCACATCAGGCAATCAGAAAAGGCCGCGAAAGTATAAAGGCTGCAGACAGTGAGATTTCTGTAAAAGAAACTGAACTTGTCCGTGCAAAAAAAACGATTGCTGCCAGTGAGAAGCAATTAGAGGAAAAGACTTCTGAATTTCATAAGAAGCAGCAGGAATATAATACCGCATATACTGCATTTTCCAAAAAAAAACACGAATGTGAATCTGCCCTTTCTTCCTGCCGGCAAATGATTGATTCGCTTACCGGACAGCTAGCCGACCCATATATTTCTGATGAAGAAAAAGAAAAAATAAATCAGAAATTAACAGCTGCAAAGGCAGAGCTTGAGAAGCTGGAAGCAGCCAAAACTACACTTGCTGAAAAGGAGAAGGAATTAAATGATGCAAAGCAGGAATTGGATAATGCAAAGCAGGAATTAGAGGGGGCAGCCGCAAAATTGAATACTGCCAGACAAGAATTATCAAAGAATGAAGCACAGCTGATTCAGGCAAAACAGGCAATATCAAAGAAGAAGCAATTATTAAAACAGAAGGAAGCTCAATATAACAGCGGCTATTTGAAATATCAAAGGGGTATTTCATCGTATAATCAAAGTTTGAACAAATATTATACTGGTTTATCTGCATGGAAGGATTCCTTTGAAACCTTATCTTCTAAACAAACAGAATATAAGAAGGGTCTGAAAAAATTAGAAACCGTGAAACACGAACTTGAAGAAAAAGAGAAAGAATATAAAAGCGGATTAAAAAAGTTTAATGAAAAAAAAGACAGCGTGGAAAATGAAATAAGCAAAAATGAAGAAAAACTGGGTGACGCCCAAGAGAGTATGAACAATTTAACCTTACCGGTTTATTCCCTGAACACACGCAGGGAAGTTCCAGGATCTGAGGGGTACAGAATCTATGATACGATCTCTGTAATTATTGATTCTCTGGCAAATGTATTTCCGATTTTCTTATATCTTGTAGCTGCATTAGTGACCTTAACAACGATGACACGTTTTGTAGATGAAGAAAGAATGAACTCCGGAACATTAAAAGCATTAGGGTATACAGACACAGATGTCATGAAAAAGTTTACAGTTTACGGTTTGATTTCCGGCTTATCAGGTACTTTTGCAGGCATCGTTCTGGGGCATATATTAGTACCGCTAATTGTTTATAATGCTTATGGAGCGAGTTTTGATATTCCAAGTATAGAACTGCATATTTATCCTAAGGCAGCTATGACTGCACTGTTTCTGGCAGTGGTGAGTGCGGTGGTTCCGGCCTGTATGGCTGCTTACAGAGAATTAAAGGAAAAACCATCTGTTTTACTTCTGCCAAAACCGCCAGCTAAGGGTTCTAATATTTTTCTTGAGCATATTAAACCTGTTTGGAACAAAATGAATTTTACGCATAAAGTAACGGCCAGAAACATTTTCCGTTATAAAAAAAGAATGTTGATGACAATCTTCGGCGTATGTGGGGCGGTAACATTACTATTTGCCGGATTCAGTGTTCAGAATTCTATTTCCGGAATCAATGATAAACAGTTTGGTGAAATTATTAAGTATGATTTAATCGTTGCCCAAAATCAGAACCTAACCGAAGAAAAACAAAAGGAAATAGATTCATTATTAGACAGTGAAAGTGTAAAACAACAACTCCCGGTGTATTATGAATCTATTTCGAAAGTGGCAGGCAAAAATCAAGATAAGCAGGAAATCAAACTAATTGTCACAGATGATGAAGCAAAGTTTGATGATTATATCTCTCTGGAACATCGTAAGAGCCAGACAGCCATAGATTTACAGAGGAGTGGCGGAGCGGTTATTTCAGAGCGATTGGCAAAATTATTAAATGTTGATATCGGTGACAGCTTTACAATATCGAATACTAATGATCAAGAGCATACTGTAAAGGTTGCTGATATAACAGAAATGTATACCGGACATTTTATGTTCATGAATCATACTTGTTTTGAGAAATCATTTTCAAAAAAGTATAAGTCCAATGCGAATCTGGTCATTTTGAACGATCATTCCACAAAGAATGCCAGAGTACAGGCGGGAAAATTTATGGAATCGGACAGTGTAAAAGGGGTAGTCCAAAATATCACATTAACTAATCAAATTGATACGATTGTCCGTTCATTGAATAAAGTCATGACAGTGTTAATAATTGTAGCTATTCTGCTTGCTGTAGTTATTCTTTATAATCTTACAAACATTAATATTGCGGAGCGTATCAGAGAACTTTCAACAATAAAAGTACTTGGATTCTATGATAAAGAAGTAACCATGTATATTTATAGAGAAACAATCATTCTTTCTTTGTTTGGCATCTTAGCCGGATTCGGATTAGGAGATATTCTTTATCGATACATCCTTGCCGTTGTTCCGCCTGATGAAGTCATGTTTAATCCTGCATTAGGAGCAAAAGCATTTGTTGTTCCGGTGTTATTGATTGCATTAATTACTGTGATATTAGGTTATACCATGAATAGAAAACTGAAAAAATTAGATATGCTTAGTGCATTAAAATCTGTAGAGTAAAAACAGCGATATTTCCTAAAAGAGGATGCCTTAAAATTAGACGCATACGCACAAGGAAGTAACTTATATTTGCAGAGCAGCATAGACGAAAGGCTATGCCGCTCTGCTTTTTCTTTGCCGTTCAATGGTTTGTGCGTCCTCATTCTGCTCCAACTCCCCGAAAAAGTTCCAAATGATATGGATTTTCTGTCGGCGGTGTCCGCTTGACTTATGGGGGGCGTGGACGATTATCTTTTTCGCAAACTCATTGACGATGGTGGGCGTCAGTTCCTTTTGCTCCGTTTCATACTCGGCGGACAGCTTCAATGTTTCTTTCCGGATATAGTGCATGGTGCAGTCGCCTGTGTTGCTCTTATACCTTGCACAGCGGTAGCAATCCTGCTCTGGGGTTATGTTCTTTCCCGTTGCAAAATGCAACTTGCTCCCACAGTCGGCACAGTACAGCAGCCCGGAGAACAGCCCTTGCCGTTCCGCTTGCTTTGCGGGGCGGTTTTGACGAAGATCTGAGAAAGATTTTTCAAATTTCTTCTCTCATTTCATCCTACTACATTTTACCGTTCATCTTTCTCTTAAAATATGTGTACACACATCATAGTATTGATTGTAATAGAGCATAGATACACAGTTTAAGAAAAATAGTTTGTAACTATTTACATTACAAAGCTGTTGTTGTATAATGAGTTTGTAATAATTTATATTACAAACAAAAGGAGGATACACAAATGGAAACAGTTGTATTAGTTGGAGGTAACGGTTATATTGGTCGTGAGATCACGAGACAATGGTTAAAAAGAAATTCGGCGGTACAAATTTATGTAACCAGCCGGAGCGAACGGCAGGAAATTAAAGACAGCCGTGTTCATCACATTCAGATAGATGTAAATGACGCTGCCGCATTTGAAAAGTCTTTGCCTGAAAAAGTCGATTACATCGTAAATCTTACTTATGGAAGCATGGACGCACTGAAAACAATCCGTGATTTTGCTGAAAAACACGACTGCCGAGCCATTGGAAATCTTGGCTGTAATGCACGCGTTACTGGTTTTGAGGACTTTGTAAAAATGAAGGAAAATGAATTGCAATTTCTTCGGGAAGGAAAAGTACGCGTTGCAAATTACGACGTAACTATTGCTTATGGTGCTGATAGAAATGATGACCTTTTGAAAGCGGTTCAATCCGGTGCCTTTGATGAATTACCGCCGGTTCATGTTGAAATTGCAGCACGACTTTTGATTGACCGATTAGTTAAAGATTGGATTGCATATCTCAACTAAAAAAGTAGCAAACAAACAGAAGCATTGTTAAACATAAATTGACAGCTCTAACCATGGGGATTTCGCTTGTTTATTGTAATGCGAGTTGTTACAATAAGTGAGGAGGTGTCATTTATGAGAGTGAGCACACAATTTACGATTGCAGTTCATGCGCTTATTATGATTGCATATTTTCCAGATATCCGCGTCACCAGTGAAATGGTTGCGGAAAGTGTGGGAAATAATCCCGTCATTATCAGAAACATTTACGGGAAACTTAAAAAAGCTGGTATATTATCAATTCAACGGGGAACAGGTGCTACATCATTAACAAAAACAGCGAATGAGATTACTTTATGGGACGTTTATCAAGCAGTAGAAACAGATGCTGTTGATGAAATCTTTAAGTTTTCTGATACGTTATCGGGTGCCTGTCCAGTAGGTAGTTCCATTAAAGAATTATTATTTATTCACTTACAGGAAGCCGTCAACTCATTAAAAGACTCTTTGTCTAAAACAACGATAGAGGAACTTCGATTTGAAATCGAAAGACATTATAATCAAAAAGTTGATTTTGCTGTCATTGTGGATTGGTATAAAAAGAATGGTTTTGATACCAATTCATCGACAAACCACCAAAATCACGGTAAATAAAAAAACCGTCGTTTGTATAGTGAAAAAAAGATAAGCAGAGGCTGTAATAAAGTTGCGTTTTTAAGAACATGGCGGTATCAGGGAGGTATCGCTATGTCTTTTTATATTTGCTTTACGCCACATAACAGCATGGGTAAGGGTTTTATACTCGTACCCCTCTAAATGGCGTTCTACTGCGTAACAATTTTCTGTATGGAAGCGTATTAAGGGAAAAGAAAAGACGAGCAAAAAGCGTTATGCTTCTCGCTCGTCTTTCGCAGCAACCTGTTTGTCAGCCGTTAAGTTAATTGCTTCCAATGATTTCCTGTCGGCGGTTGCCCTTATGGAGGCATTCTCTTTTATAATAATATTGATTGACAGCGAGGATGAATTGTGCTAGAATTTGCCTATAAATAGGATAGTGATTGAAACGTAAGCTAAACCTATGTACAGAAATATTTATTTGAAAGCTGAGGCTTTCGGGTTTATTTGTGTACATAGGTTTTTTTGTTTCTAAGAATTGACAGGCAAATCCATTCTTTTGAATATAATCCTGCAGTGATACCGGAAAACCGGATAGGGAGGAAGGAAAATGAAGATCTTTAAAGCGCTGAACAACAATGTGGCAGTGGTTCTGGATGAAGACGGTCAGGAAAAGATCGTCATGGGAAGAGGCATCTGTTTTAAAAAGAGGGCAGGTGATGATTTAAACCCTGAGGCGATCGACAAGACATTTTTTCTTTCCGGAACCGAAGCCCACAATAAGTTCCAGGTACTGATCCAGGATGTCCCGATGGAGCATATTGCCATCGGGGAGGAGATCATCTCAGAGGCGAAAACGAGACTGGGGAAAAAACTGAATGATATGGTTTACATTTCCCTCATTGACCATGTACATACCTCGATCGTCCGGTTTTTGGACGGTGTGACGGTGAAAAATGTTCTGCTTTGGGATATCCGCAGATTCTATAAAGATGAATATCAGATCGGACTGTGGGCCCTAAACTTGGTCGAAGAAAAATGTAAGGTCCGGCTCCCGGAAGATGAGGCCGGGTTCATTGCATTACATCTGGCCAATGCCCAGATGGATGACGACACGATGCACAACATGTATGAAATCACCCGAATTATGCAGGAAGTAGTCAATATCGTAAAATACTTTTTCAAGATAGAGTTTGACGAGGACGACGTTTATTATTACCGTTTTGTGACGCACTTGAAGTTCTTTGCAAAGCGTCTGATCGAACACACGGCTTATGAGGAAGACAGCAGTGACGGCCTTTGGGAAGTGATCAGAGAAAAGTATCCGGAGGCTTTCCGGTGCACTGAAAAGATTACGCAGTTCATTGCAGGAAAATATGAATATGACCTGTCAAAAGAAGAGCAGCTTTACCTGACGATCCACATTGAGCGGGTTATGAACAAAACAAAAAAGCAATAAATTTCAATTATCATGTACGCCAGGATGGTGACATTTGGTTGGCCAAACCTTCATAAATATAATTTCAATTAAATGGAGGTAAGAAAATGGGTAAGTACGAAACACTGGCAAAAGAAATTGTCAAAAATGTAGGTGGAAAGGAAAACGTCAGCAGCCTTGTCCACTGCATCACAAGGCTCAGATTTAAACTGAAAGACGAGAGCAAAGCGAAGGATGATGTGCTGAAAAACATGGACGGCGTGGTCACAGTGATGAAAAGCGGCGGACAGTACCAGGTGGTCATTGGCAATCATGTGCCGGATGTCTTTGCGGAGGTGATGCCCCTGCTCGGACTGGCAGAAGAAGCAGGGCAGGAGGAAGACCCAGAAAAAGGAAGTCTGTTTAACAGGGCCATTGATACGATTTCCGGGATTTTTCAGCCGATCCTTGGGATCATGGCTGCCTGTGGTATGGTCAAGGGTTTGAATGCTCTGTTTGTAGCATTGGGTCTTTACTCAGATGCCTGCGGAGGTTATCTTATTTTAAATGCCATCGGAGATGGGCTGTTTAACTTTCTGCCCCTGTTCCTCGGCTACACGGCAGCAAAGAAATTCAGACTAAAGCCAATGCTCGGCCTGGTGATCGGAGCCATCATGTGTTATCCGACCATTCAGAACAGCGCTTTGTCAGCCGGAGGAAATGCTCTCTATACACTGTTTGGCGGAACAATGTTTGCATCTAAAGTTTATACGGATTTCTTTGGTATCCCATTAATCGGCATGGATTATACAGGGACCGTAATTCCAGTCATCTTTGTCGTCTATTTTGCTTCAAAATGCGAGAAGTTTTTTAACAAATTTATCCCCGATTTAGTAAAATTCTTTTTTGTCCCGATGCTCACACTGCTTGTGGCAATCCCGGCAGGACTGCTGGTGATCGGACCTTTAGCGACTTTTGGATCCACCATTATTGCAGAGGCAGTTATGACTGTCAGAAATTTCAGCCCGATGCTTGCAGGAGCCATTGTGGGGCTTACATGGCAGATTCTGGTGATTTTCGGCCTGCACTGGGGCTTCATTCCGGTGTACATCAATAATATTATGACAAATGGTTTCGATAACGTTATGATGCCGTTTTTTGCCTGCACTTTTGCCACATCGGCAGTCGTTCTGGGTGTTTTCTTTAAGACGAAAAATAAACAGATCAAAGAAATGGCAATCCCAAACTTTATTTCCGGTATCTTTGGAGTCACGGAGCCGGCCATTTACGGAATTCTGCTCCCTTTGAAAAAACCGTTTATCATCAGCTGTATCGTGGGAGGCATCGGAGGAGGATTCTACGGAGCCTTTAATTTCAGAAAGTTTATGATGGGAGGCATGGGTATCTTTGAATTCCCGGCAATGATCGAACCGGACGGGAGCATGGGGAACTTAATCGTAGCAGTCGTTGGTGTGATCATCAGCATGGTTTTGGGATTTGCCGCGACCATGATCTTTTATAAAGAAAAGCAACCAGCCGTTGTACAAGGGACAGAAGACCAGGACAAGGATCAGCTGGAACCAGAAGTTACGGGGCAGGAAAAAATCATGAAACAGCTGGAAATTGCAAGTCCTATCAAGGGCAGGATATTAAAACTGGAATCCGTCAAAGATGCGGCTTTCGCATCAGGAGTTCTTGGAAAAGGGGCGGCGGTTTTGCCAGAGGAAGGAAAAGTTTATGCCCCTGCATCCGGTGTCGTGTCAGCCTTATTCCCGACACTCCATGCCCTGGGAATTGAAACCGATGACGGAGTACAGATCTTGATTCATATTGGTCTGGATACCGTTCAGCTAAACGGAGAAGGCTTTGAGGCTATGATAAAACAGGGGGACCGGATTGAAAAAGGACAGCTGCTGATCACCTTTGATAAGGAGTTTATAGAAAGCAAAGGCTATTGCGTCGAGACACCTGTACTGGTTTCCAATTCTGATGACTTTCTGGATGTGGTGGAAACCCGCGAAGAATATGCAGATGCAGGTGACCTGTTATTGAATGTTCTGAAATAGGAGGATGAGCACATGGGATTTCCAAAGAATTTTTTATGGGGCGGAGCAACGGCGGCAAACCAGCTGGAAGGCGGTGTATTTGAAGGCGGAAGGGGTCTTGCAAATGTAGATGTTTGTCCGTCCGGAGCAGACCGGTCTTCGGTCATCGCAGGGCACCGAAAAATGCTTAAAATGGATGATAAACACGAGTATCCGGCAGCAGAGGCTGTGGACTTCTATCATCACTTTCGGGAAGATATCCGCCTGTTTGGGGAAATGGGATTCAAGGTTTACCGTCTGAGCATTGCCTGGACCAGAATCTTTCCGAATGGAGATGAACAGGAACCCAATGAGGAGGGACTGCGTTTTTACGAAGAAATTTTCAAAGAATGCAGGAAATATCACATCCAGCCATTGGTTACGATTTCTCACTTTGACTGCCCGGTCTATCTGATTGAGAAGTATGGGGGATGGAGAAACAGAGAAATGATTCGTTTCTATCTGCGTCTCTGTGAAGTGTTATTCACCCGATTTAAAGACGATGTCACCCACTGGCTGACATTTAATGAGATCAATATGATCCTTCATGCACCATTTATGGGAGCAGGCATTTACTTTAAAGACGGTGAAAATGAGGAACAAGTGAAATATCAGGCTGCCCACTATGAGCTGGTGGCAAGTGCGCTGGCGACAAGGATGGCCCATGAAATAAATCCTGAAAATAAGGTGGGATGTATGTTTGCGGCCGGCAGCGCTTATCCGTATACCTGCAGGCCGGAAGATGTCTGGGAGGCACTGCTTACTGACCAGGAAAATTATTTCTTTGTGGACGTACAGTCCAGAGGATATTATCCGTCTTATGCGGTGAAGAGGCTTCAAAAAAAAGGAGTTTTTCCAGTGATGGATGCAGGAGACGCAGAGATTTTGAGAGAGTATACCGTTGATTTTATTTCTTTTTCCTATTATAACAGCAGATGCATCGCGGCACCGGGAGGCGGACAGGAGGAAGCAGAAGGAAATCTGTTTAAGTCGGCAAAGAATCCTTATCTTTCTTACAGTGACTGGGGATGGCCGATCGATCCGCTGGGGCTGCGCATTACGTTAAACCAGGTGTATGACAGATACCAAAAGCCATTGTTTATTGTTGAAAATGGATTGGGAGCTTTCGATGAACCTGATGAGAACGGTTATGTGGTAGATGATTACCGGATTGAATACCTGAGGGAACATATCCGTGCCATGAAAGATGCTGTGGAGGAGGACGGAGTGGAACTGATGGGGTACACTTCCTGGGCTCCTATCGATTTAATCAGTGCCGGAAGCGGGGAGATGAAAAAACGGTACGGATTTATCTACGTGGACAAACAGGAAGACGGCAGCGGAACACTGGCCAGATCAAGGAAGAAATCTTTTTATTGGTATAAGAAAGTCATAGAGACGAACGGGGAAGAATTGTAATTAGCTTTCTATATGTTCTTCAAAGGTGTCAGGGAGCTCAAAACAAGAGGTTCCTGACACCTTTTTCTTTGTGTTAAAATTTCCTTTTCTGAAGGATAGATATTTTCACAAAGGTTAAGGCCAGACCGTAAATAAACAAAAGCAGTACAGCAGGAAATACTTTTATTCCTATAAAATAGGGTTCTTTGGCGAAGGAATCCGGAAGAAATGAAATCGGCGGTACGATCCAAAGAATAAATTTTGAGACGGGAAATGCCGCCGTCAGAGAAGTTTTGATCACTGATACTATGTCGACAAGTGTAATCATGAGTAAAGCAGATTTCCTGTCTTTTATGACTCTGGGATGAGACAGCTCACCCAGACTGCATCCCATAAATGCAGAAGAGGACAGCAGAAAAAATCCAAATATGATATCTTCAGGCAGCAGCTTTCGGTCAAACAGCATCTGGCTGTTGGACAGATTGATCAACACTGGGATCAGCAGGCAAAGCAGAGCAGTCAGCATGCTGAGGCTTAAAAGAAACAGGGCATGTCCCCAATCGTATTTATTCGTGCTGCGCAGTCTCAAGATCATAATCTGTTCCGACGCTGTATCTTCCAGGCTGCAGACAGAGGTACCGATCCATGATGAAATCAGAAAAACAAACAGACAGCAGCTGGCCAGGCTGGCCACCACACTCACCGGTTTTGTTGAATATAAAGTAAACAGCATCACAACGAAAGCGGCAAATGGCATAACAAATTTATTTGACTTCAAATACTGCAGGTATTGATATTTTATGAGACCGCTAATGATCCGCATCTTCCATCCTCCTTAAAAGCCATCCTTCCTGTATCATATATGCGATCACAGGATTGCTTTCCGATTCTTTTACTTCTATTCTATATTTACCGCAGCAGCTTTTGATTCGTCCTGTACACAGATCAGGAATTTCAGCCCCTTCTTTCTTATCAAACCATAGAATATAATGTTTTTCTGCCGCATTTTCCGGACTGTCTGCCAGGGATAAATGTTTCCTGTCAATTTGATACACTGTGTCACTGATACTGTCAATCAGATATTGTTCGTGGCAGGACATAAGAATAGTCATTCCTGTTCTGCGCAGTTCATTTATTTTTTGTATGAACACATCCTGAGAGTCTGTGTCCTGGCCGGACAGAGGCTCGTCTAATATTAAAACATCAGGAGTTTTTAACAGAGCCTGTATAACTGATACTTTCTGCAACGTTCCTTTTGATAAATGTTTTATCGGGATATCCAGCATATCAGATAAAAAGAATTCTTCACACAGCGCCTTATACCTTGTCTTTACATCCTCAGTACTCAGACCATCCAGATATCCCATATGCCGGAGGTATTGTCTGGCCGTGAGATTCATTTTAGGGAACCGCTCAGGAACATAGTGGAACAGAGGAGCACCGTAATATAGGACATTCCCATGTGTGGGACGTATTAGTCCTGCGAGCAGTTTTAATAATGTACTCTTTCCGCATCCGTTGTGGCCCGTAAAGGCGATGGATTGATTTTGGGATATGGAAAGGGTCAGATCCTGTAAGATGACCTGTTTGTTATATGATTGCGTGATGTTTTTTAGTTCTAATAGATGGTCCACAATTCTCCCCTTATCTCCGATATGGTATGATTCATATAAATTAACTTTGTAAATATTGTAACAGAGATTATGCTGGAAAGTAAAAAAATTCGATTTTTCAGGGAACATTTTTTTATGCTATGACATTATATAAGTGAAAGGGTTAAGATCCGAACAAGATTTTATAGCAGAATGGAGGCTTTTGTTATGACGACAGAAGAGATGGAAGTACTAGTGAATGAATATGGGACATCCTTGTATCGTTTCTGCTGCCATTTGACCGGTAATGTTCCTGAAGCCGAAGATCTGTATCAAGACACCTTTCTAAAAACTGTCGAGTTAAGCCACAAACTCGACAGATGTGGCGATGGTAAGAGCAAACGAAACTATCTGATTGGGATTTCCGTAAATCTCTGGAAGAATAAAAAGAGGAAGAGCTTATGGAGAAGAAACATTGTTTCAGAGACGGAATTCGATGATTTGAGAGCAGCCGACACCAGAAATTTAGGCGGGCTTGAAGAAGCAGTTGTCAAACAGGAACTGCTTGATGAAGTGAATAGGCTGATCGGCAGCCTTCCCGAAAAACAGAAAATTATTATGAATATGTATTATGCAGCTGAAATGAGTATCGAGGAAATATCAGACAACCTTAAAATTTCCAGGAAAACAGTCAGGAGCAGTATGAGCAAAGCGAGAACGAAGATCAGAAGCAGTTTGGAGGCGAGTGGTTATGAAATATGATTTGGAAGAATTAATAAATGAAACATATAAGAATAAACAGGAACCTCCTGAACAGCTGAATATCTCTGTTCTGAAAAAAATGGAGGAACATGTTATGAAGAAAAAACAAAAAACAAACAAAATGATGAAAATTGCAGCTGCGGCATGCGCTGTATTACTGCTGGCGATTCCGGCAGGAGTCATTGCAGCACCTAAAATTGTGAATTATTTTAAAAGTGAAGTTAAAAAAGATCAGTATGCTGTAGATATATCTGTAAACACGGAGCAGAATAAAAAATTGAAAAAGAAAATCCCTTATGTATCCCTTTCCTATCATTTGCCGGACAAATACCGTGAGGGAGGTTCAGGGTTAAAAGGATGGTATGAATTTAACCACAAGTCTGGGGCTCATGCCGGAAAAGATTTTTCATTCGAACTGGTACAAATGGATAAGTCCGTGGACAAAGATTATTATGTCGATGATGTAAAACAGGCGGATAACTTAAAGATTAGCGGACATAAAGCGATTTATATGAACCGATATTATATAAAAGACAGCAGATATATCAAAAATGACACTTATAATAAAAGCATGTTTGTATTTTATGAAGAATATGGCTATATGATTCGGTACTATGCGATGTCTGGTGTAAGTAAAAAAGATTTGTCAAATTTTGCGTCCCAGGTAAAACTTAAGAAATGCAAAAAATCTGAGGCTTCAGGCTACGTCCGACTCTCTGAGAAGACACAAAAGAATTTACAGGGACAGGAAAGAGGAAAAGATACAAAAATAAAAGGAATTTTCAAAAATGCTGGAGACAATGTAAAATATGATGATGCTGAGTATGAGATAGCTTCAGTGGGAATCAAAGACGATATCAGCGGATTATACGGAAAAGGTTTTTCAAGTACTGTTGATCTTCAAGAAATTTTAGATAAAAATGGTAAACTAAAATCATACAGAAGAGAAACTTTAAAAGATGGTGACGGACGCCATTCTGCATCAATATCAGTTGCAGATACAAAGACTGTAAAGCAGAAGATGGTTTATATTACAATGAAGATAAAAAATACAGGAAAAGAGGAAAAAATAATAAACGTGTGCAGGCCCCTCACTTATTTGAGAAAAACAAAAGACGGAAGCTGGCGTATCCTTGAGGAATACAACAGACCGGAGGCTTTTAGGAATTGTCAGTTAGACAAGTGTGCCCAATATTTTCAGGAGACAGACGGGGGATATCGTTTTTATCTTAAAACGTTGAAGCCAGGACAGGAAGAGATTTATCATATTGGATATTTTGTAGATGAGGATTTACTGGACAAGGCCTATATCCAAATAGATGGTGGGGGAGACAGTGGCAAAGATAACACAGGCTATATAAAAATAACAAAGTAAACTTATTAGATATAAAAAGAGATTACTGTCGTATAAATTGATACGGTGGTAATCTCTTTTATTATGGCCTTTTTTTGTGAGAGTGATATAATGGAAATAGAATGAGGAGTAACATAATTACATATTTAGGAGGGAGAGAGTTATGAAACAAATTCTAAAAAGATTTCTTTGTGTACTTTTGACTGCTGCAGTTATACTGACAGGAAATGTTTATCATACCCCTGAAGTAAGCGCAGCGGCAAATTTAACTTGGGGATTATCTGTTGGTGTTAAAAGACACAAGCAGCTGGAATTGTCTGTTTCCAATGTAGATGCAGCACAGACTGTTACGGCGCATATTACAGCTGGATCAGATGTTTTTACAAAAGAACTTGAGATAACAAGAAGATCCCAAGACTTTGAGATGGTTCTGGATAAAGGTTATAAGTCAGGTACAACTGTGAGTGTCTATCTTGAAACTGCAGATCATAAAAAGACCATGACAGCAACTCATGAGATAAAGCCTGATGATTTGTATCTGTCAGACACAGAGGCAAGGCCGAAAAGGTTTACTGCAAAGGCATATAGTAAGGGAATAGTTAATAAAGTTTCTGTTGAAGCTGGAATCGGGAATGTATATGAGGGACAAGTTGATGAGGATGGAATGATCCGAGTGGACTATCCTATACAAAATGTAGGAGACAAAATACAGGTTACTTGGGGAGACGGATATTGCCAGGAGACAAAAGAGTTTAAGATAGAAAACAGCGACCTGTATATTGCGAGTTTGAAGGCGACCAGAAGTGAGATTTCTGGATATACACTTCAAAATGATGTACGGTTACATGCAAAAATTAACGGGGTAGATTATTACTCCATGTATGGAAGAGATCATAAAAGCAGCCAGCCATTTATTAAATATCCGGTTCAACCCGTTGGACAAAAAATTGATTTGTGGTTGGAGGCAGAAGATGGAAGCATTAAACAATTGGAAACACTTATTATTGAAGCATGTAAGTTATCATGGAAAGATACATGGTTATGGGATAGCTATCCAAAGCGGACAATAGCTGAGGTTCCTGAGAATACTTCTTATGTAATTGCTAGAATCGGAAAAAATGAATATCGCAGTTCTGTTCAGAGACAAAGCTGTACTCTGAATTATCCTGCCCAAAAGGAAGGAACAGTCATAACTTTAACAGCATATGATGCTCATGGATGTTCCACAGAAGAAATAAAAAAAACAGTTGAAAACAGCAATGCAAGAAATAAAACAGAAGAATACTTTTCTCATGCGGGACCCAGCAGGGCACGCGGGAAATCACCATTTTATGACAGATTATGTGCCGAAATCAACGGAAAAATTTATTATGGTGATCTTCCAAAACATAGTTCTGAAATAGTGTACGTTTCATATCCGCCGCAGCCGGTTGGAACCAAAATTAAGTTTTGGTATGAGACAGCCAATGGAAGTTATACGAATACCATTACTAGAATGGTTGTGAAAAAGAAGAACGAAGTAACAATCAAAGATTTATCTGTAAATCGCATATCCGGAAGCTTATATATTGATCAAGATTATTATGCAGAACTAGCCGGTATTCGTGCCACAGTTAATGGAAAAACCTATAATGGAACAGTTAAGTATAATGAAGATATGGAACGTGTCTATACTATATCTTTTCCTCAGCAAAAAGTAGGATCAAAAGTTACAGTCACTTTGGAGGATAAAGACGGGTATAAAGTATATGCTTCCTCTACGATTAAAAATAAACCAATAAAATTTAATATAAACAGTGGTACGGAGTATGCAGACGGCTTAATGTGGGGTGAAACACTTCCTAAAACAAAGATAACTGTAAAAATAGGAAATCGCACATATAACACTACTGCAGACAGCGATGGAGATTTCTTTATTGTTATCCCTGTTTTCAGAACAGGTACGAAAGTTTATATAAAAGCAGTTGCTCCAAACGGATACTATAAAGTAATTAACACGTCTATTAAGAAGTCCTATTGCAAAGTAAAGGTTAAAAATACTCAGTTTACAAAAACAAAATATGCCAACATTCAATGTACAGGGGCTAATAAAGGGGAAAAGCTTAAGATTAAAGTCAGCGGAAAGACTATAACGAGAAAATTTAAGAGCAACAACTATAAGCAGTCATTTAAGATCAAACTCCCGAAGAAAAAAGCCGGAAAAAGTATAAAGGTTATTATTTATGACAAATATGGTGACCAAAGAGCAAGTACGACAAAAAGGATTTACATCGGCGGGACCATAAAAGTAGGAATGTCTGCCAAGAAGGCAGTCCTGACTACCTGGGGGAAACCTGTTTATAAAAGAAAAGCAAAGAAGGGCTACAAAGAATGGGGCTTCATTCGGGGAAATTATGGTCTGATTGCATTAATCAAGAAAGGCAAAGTTGCAAAGGTATATAAAGGCAGACTGAATTAAGGGATAAAGAAGATCATAGATTATAAAAGCGAAAAAACCTTCCACTGGCTGGAAGGTTTTTTTCGTGATTTTATTTATAAATTGTTTATATTTTATATGTTTTTTGTGAGTTTTTAACATGAAACACCGCAGGTTTGTTAAATATCAAACAAAAAAATCTATTTAATGAAAGGTATAACAATTATTTACTGGTAGCATTTGCCCAATTTTCTGAAATTCATTCTGAAAAAAATTAAAAACTCCCTCTTTACTTTCCACATCGTGTATCCGATACAATGAACTTAACAAATAACAGAAACGCAATAAGAAAGGAGCAACTATGAGTGTAATAATGGCCAACGCCATCGGTACCGGGATTTTCTGCTGTCTCTGGCAGGGAGTCGGCTCTGCCCTGGGGCTCGCCACATGGATCGGATTCGTCGGATGCACGTCATACTTTTCCGCCGGATGTGGGAAGACAGGGTTCATCAAGTCGATGTGCAGCAACTACACAGGTCTTCTGTGGGGCATGCTGATCATCCTGTCCGGCGGCATCAATAACACGATCATATTCGGAGCAGTCGTAACGGGATTCTTTTCCTGGCTGATCGTATTCCAGTCCCACATTGATGTTTTGTCTCTGGTACCCAATACGTTTATGGGAGGTTTTTCTGCATTCGCCAGCGGCGGAGATTGGAAAATGCTCTTAATCTGTCTTCTGTTAGGCAATATTCTCGGAGTGTCCTGCGACTATTCCGGAAGATTCCTTTTTAAGAAATTCGGAAAAGAATAGTGCCGGCTGAACGTCCCAGGCTCAGATGGAAAACCATGAAATTGATCATATAATAAGGAGTGTGAAACAACCATGAGTAAAATTACAAAAAAAGAGTATGGAGAAGAAATGGAAAAGGGCTTTAATTTAAGAACTGCAATGGAAGAAGCATCCAGATGTCTTCTCTGCCATGATTCACCCTGCAGCAAAGGATGCCCTGCAGGAACAGATCCCGGAAAGTTCATCCGTTCTCTCCGTTTCCGCAATATAAAAGGAGCTGCGGAGACAGTCCGCGAGAATAACCCGCTGGCAGGATGCTGCGCTCAGGTCTGTCCATACGGAAAAATGTGTGAGCAGGCGTGCAGCCGTACCGGCATTGATAAGCCGATCGAGATTGGAAAGATCCAGCGTTTCCTCGTAGAAGAAGAGAAAAACCAGGGAATGGAATTCTTAAAAGCGGCTGAGCCGAAGAAGGAAAAGATTGCCTGTGTAGGTGCTGGACCGGCCTCTCTTTCCTGTGCAAGACAGCTGGCGTTGGAAGGATATTCTGTGACGGTCTATGAAGCTCAGGACAAAGCAGGCGGTGTTCTTACATATGGAATTATTCCAACAAGGCTTCCTCAGGAAGTAGTGGATTTTGATATTCAGACCATTGAAAAACTCGGAGTAGAATTTAAATTTAATGAACCCATAGATGCGTCAAAACTTGAGGAGCTCAAAAATGATTACGATGCAGTATTCGTAGGAGCAGGTCTCTGGAAATCAAAGATGGTGGATATACCGGGCAAAGATCTGGAAGGTGTGGTAACTGCCATTGACTTCTTAAGGGAAGCTAAGACAAATACAGATCAGCTGGTACTTGGAGAAAATGTAATCGTGATCGGAGGCGGAGACGTTGCTATGGACTGTGTCACGACTGCAAAACAACTGGGAGCGAAAGCAACCATCGTTTACCGCAGAACCATTGAAGAAGCTCCGGCAGATATGGATGAAGTCAGCTTCGTACAGAGTATGGGTATTCCGATCGTACAGGAATTTGCACCGGCAGAAATCGTTGGAGAAAACGGACATGTTACCGCAATGAGATTTGAAGGACGTGACGGAGAATCCGGACTGACCATGAAGACCGATCAGGTTGTGCTGGCAATCGGCCAGGCAGTCGGAGACGACGTGGCAGACATTGCAGCCGGCGAAAATGTCTTCACAGGCGGAGACATGGTAAACGGCGGAAAAACTGTAGTAGAAGCTGTCGCAGAAGGCAAAGAAGCCGCAGAAAAGATTGCAGACTATTTTAACAAATAGAAAGGAGGCATTGAATATGTCCGTAAAGAAAGATTTATCCATCGATTTTTTAGGAGTCAAATGTGAAAACCCATTTTTCCTCTCATCCTCTCCGGTGGGAAGCAACTATGAAATGTGTGCCAAAGCGCTGGAGGCAGGATGGGCAGGAGTTTACTATAAGACCATCGGTATATTTATCCCGAACGAATGCTCCCCTCGATTCGATATCACATCAAAGGAAGGGACACCGTGGACTGGATTTAAAAACATGGAAATGATTTCAGATAAACCTCTGGAAGATAACCTGGAATACATGAGAAGACTGAAACAGGACTATCCGACAAAAGTTATCGTTGCCAGCATTATGGGAAGCAATGAAGAAGAATGGGAGATCCTCGCAAAGAAAGTAACAGAGGCCGGTGTCGATATGATCGAGTGTAACTTCTCCTGCCCTCAGATGACATCCTCTGCCATGGGGTCTGATGTAGGACAGAATCCGGATCTTGTGCGCAGATACTGCGAGGTTGTTTCCGGTGCCACTCATCTTCCGGTCATTGCAAAGATGACTCCGAATATCGGAAACATGGAGATTCCTGCAATCGCTGCCATGGAAGGCGGAGCCAAGGGAATCGCTGCCATCAATACAGTAAAAGCCATCACAAATATTGATGTGGAAAATATGACCGCCATGCCGGTAGTCAACGGTAAATCATCCATCTCCGGCTATTCAGGTGCGGCAGTAAAACCGATCGCGCTGCGTTTTATCACACAGATGAAACAGCATCCGGAATTAAAAGATGTCCCGATCACAGGAATCGGCGGTATTGAAACATGGAAAGACGCATTAGACTTTATCCTTGTAGGATCTTCAAACCTTCAGGTAACAACATCCGTTATGCAGTATGGATACCGTATTGTAGAAGATATGATCAGCGGTCTGTCCCATTTCATGGAAGACCATGGAATTGATAAATTATCTGATCTGGTAGGCGTGGCTCTGCCGAACATCGTGCCTGCTGATGACATTGACCGTACGTTCATCCTCTATCCGGATTTCAATAAGGATAAGTGTGTGGGATGCGGAAGATGCTATGTATCCTGCTTTGACGGCGGACATCAGGCCATTACATGGGATGAAGAAGAGCGGAAGCCGGTTCTCAATGAAGATAAATGTGTCGGATGCCATTTGTGCCTGAATGTCTGTCCGGTTATGGACTGTATTACCCCTGGAAAGGTTGAGATGAAGCCGGGAGTTGAAGACCATGAAGTGAAAATGAAAACCAAGTATGAGTAAAGCATAAGTCAGATTGGGGGACAATCATATGAAAAAATTCGACTTAGTGATCAAAAACGGTACTGTTGTGACAGCTTCTGATATGTTTTCTGCGGATTTAGGTGTGAAGGATGGAAAGATCGCAGCCATTGCAGAGAATATAGAAGCAGATGCAGAAGAAGTGTTTGATGCGGCTGGAAAGCTGGTTCTTCCAGGAGCACTGGACGTACATACTCACCTGGCAATGCCGTTCGGCGGTACAATTTCTTCCGACAGTTATCTCTCCGGAACAAGGGCAGCTGCCTGCGGAGGAGTCACAACGGTCTTTGACTATCCGGTTCAGCATACCGGCGAAACCATCCGCGGAGTCATTGCAGAGAAAAAGGCTGTTTTGGAAAAAGAAGCATGTGTTGATTTTGCATCCCACTGCTGTATCACGGATCTTTCTGACGGAGCGATCATTGAGGAGATGGAAGAGGCCGTAAAAGAGGGAATCACAAGCTTTAAATGCTTCCTGGTGTATAAAAAAGAGGGATGGATGGTAAGTGACGGAACTCTTGCGAAGCTGATGCTGCGTGCGAAGGAACTGGGTGCCATGATCAACGTCCACGCGGAAAATCCGGATCTGATTGATATGTATACGGAGCAGTTTTTAAAAGAAGGCAAGACGAGTGCCTGGTATCATTACATGAGCCGGCCGGAATTTGTGGAGGCTGAGGCAGACAAAAGAGCCGTACATTGGTCAAAACATTTAGATGCACCGCTGTATCTTGTACATATGGCAGACAAAGAAGGTTTGGAGGCCTGCATTCAGGCAAAAGAAGAAGGAGCGCCAGTTTTCGTGGAAACCTGCCCGCAGTATCTGGAATTTACCAGCGATGTTTATAAGAGAGAAGACGGACGCAACTTCGTATGCTCCCCTCCAATCAAAGGACAGGAGAGCCAGGACGCATTGTGGAAAGCAATTAAGAACGGATCTATTGATACGGTAGCAACTGACCACTGTCCGTTCCAGAGCTATGAGAAAGACTGGGGCAGGGATGATTTCACCAAGATTCCGAACGGATGCTCAGGAATCGAGAACTTATATCCATATATGCTGGATGCGGCAAACTCCGGGAAAATATCTTTTTCAAGGGCAGTAGAGCTGTGTTCCACAAATCCTGCCAAGATTTTCGGATGTGATCAGAAAGGTTCGATTGCAGTCGGTAAGGACGCAGATATTGTTATTTACGACAAAGACAAAGATTTCACGATCAGTGTTGATACAATGCATTCAGACTGTGATCACACGATTTGGGAAGGAAAGAAACTGCACGGATACCCTGTACGTACTTTCCTCCGCGGAAATGTCGTCTATGCAGACGGAGAATTTAAGGGAACTCCTGGCATGGGTCAGTTTGTAAAACGAACCCCAAAAAAATTACGATAAAAAAGAGAGGGTAACATGGGTAAGGCGGTTACTAAAAAGGATGCAGAACAGATGCTTGAAAATGCATTGGAGATCGGAGCCCGTATGCTGATCTCCGGAGCAGAGATCAGGCGCGTGGAAGATTCCATCTTTAGAATTTGTACGGCCTATGGATCTGAACGGACTGAGGTGTTTTCTATTACGTATACAATTGTTGCCACTATTTCCTCCAAGAATTTCGGTATCATAACCCAGTCCAGGAGAATCCATGGTTCGGCATTTAATCTTCAGGAACTGAAATATCTGAATAACCTGTCCCGGAAAATATGCCGGACTCTTCCGGATATGGATGAGGTCAAGAAAGATTTAGAAGAGATTCACGGTCTGCCCACGTACAGCAACCGGCAGGGGATGCTCATCTATGCATTGATTTCATCTGCCTTTACCCTGTTTTTCGGAGGTTCACTGCTGGATGCGGCGATCTCTGCGGTCATAGGAGTCATGATCAAGATCGTGGAGATCCCTTTGAAAAATATGAATATGAATCGGTTTCTCGTCTCCTGCCTTTGTTCCCTGGCAGCAGGGGCACTGGCAGTCATGGCGGCGCGTACAGGTATCGGCTGTTCTTCTGATAAGATCAGCATCGGAAATGTCATGATCCTGATTCCGGGACTTATGTTCACGAACTGTATCCGGGAGATGATATCCGATAATTTTTTATCCGGCCTGACCCGTTTCGGAGAAGCGGTCCTGCTAAGCCTTTCGATTGCCCTGGGCTTTGCAGTGGTCAGCTGGCTGTGAATTTGAGAGGAGATGAGAATGAGCGGATTAAATCAGATCATAGCAGCATTTTTCGGTGCCCTCGGTTTTGCTTTTTTATTCAATCTGCATGGGAAAGAGATATTTTATACTTCATTAGGAGGATGTCTTGCATGGTGCGTGTATCTTTCGGCAGGGCTCATCATCCCACAGTATGGGAAACAATATTTTGCAGCGGCATTATTTTTAGGGATTTATGCGGAGTTTTTTGCAGTCAGGACAAAGGTTCCCGCGACATTATATCTTGCGGTCGGCATGATCCCCCTGATCCCGGGGGCAGCATTATTTATGATGATGCAGAATGCATTTAAAGCCGACTGGGAACAGTTTGCGCAGTATCGGTTAGAAGCATTTATTACAGGAGCTTCCATAGCTTCCGGAACAATTGTGGCAGCCGTGTGCTGGAACATTTTTAAGAACTATTGGTTTAACAAAAAATAAGGAGGTTCATTTATGTATACATGTGATTTAGGCCGGATGGCGGACAAAATTACAACTATGAGTAAATATGGGGATGCCGGACACGGAGGTATCACAAGATATTCTCTTTCACCGGAAGCTTTACAGGCTCGCGGAGAATTCGTTAAAAGAATGAAAGCGATCGGAGCCGAGATTAAAACAGATGATATGGCAAATATCTATGCAACACTGAAAGGGTCTGAGCCTGATCTTCCAAACATCGTTATGGCTTCTCACTGTGATTCCGTAAAGAACGGCGGAAATTACGATGGTATCCTTGGTGTTATGGGAGCAATGGAAGTGCTGGAAAGCATTGCAGATCAGAAGATTCCTCATAAACATAATATTACGGCTATGATCTGGACAAATGAGGAAGGATCATTATATCCGCCGGCTATGATGTCTTCAGGGGTGATTTGTAATGATTATCTCCCGGATGATATCAAGAAAAACTTTATTCATGAAAATATGCTTGCCTCCAAATCTGTTTTAGATCCGGAAAAGACATTCGGTGAGGCGCTGGAAGCTTCAGGATATAAAGGAGCAAAAGAAAACCGCCTGAACAATAAAGATTATATGGCAATGTTTGAACTTCATATCGAACAGGGACCAATCCTGGAAGCAGCAAAGAAAGATATTGGTGTTGTAACATGTGTCCTTGGAATGATCAACTATAAGATCAAAGTTTACGGACAGTCCGATCATGCGGGAACAACTCCGATGCCTTACCGCCAGGACGCTTTATATGGAGCGGCAAAGGTTCTTCAGTATCTCCATGATGAGCTAGATAAACTGGATTCCGAATTAGTTTATACAACCGGAGAGATCTACTGTCATCCGAATGTACATACCGTTATTCCTGATTATGTAGAATTCTCTATTGATGCAAGACATGAGAAACCAGAAGTCATCGAACAAGTTGTAAATGTCATCAAGAATATGCCAAAAGAAGTTGTGAAATGCAAAGTAGATTATGAAGTGGCATGGACCAGAGACACGGTTTATTATGACAAAGAACTGGTTGGTTATGTACAGGAAGCAGTCGATGAACTTGGCTACTCCAATCAGAAGATCAATTCCGGAGCAGGACATGATGCTCAGTTTGCAGCATACATGATGCCGACTACAATGGTGTTTGTTCCTTCTAAGGACGGACATTCCCACTGTGAACCGGAATATACATCACCGGAACAGTGCACGCAGGGAGCTTCTGTACTCCTGAACGCAGTTCTCAAATGTGATGCCGATAAGTAGGTAACATTGTTTTCCTTTACGTTAAAATAAGCAGAAAGAACGCTGTGAATTTCAGCGTTCTTTTTGCCGCTCTATTCTGGTATAATAGCATTGGCATTTAAAATGTACTGAGGGAGGTGTTTCATATTTTTATCGACAAGCCTTATTACAGCATAGGGGAACTTTCGGCGATCTGCGATATTCCGCAGAAAACACTGAGATATTATGACGAGATCGGCCTGTTTACTCCGGACCGCAGAAACGAGGAGACCCATTACCGCCTTTATTCAAAGGGGCAGATCATTACGGTCGTTATCATTAAGAATTTGAAACAAATGGGGTTTTCACTGAAGGAGATCAAAGAGATCGTCTCTGAAAATGAAGCCAAGGCGTTAGAAAAGAATATGCTGAAAAAGCTGCAGTCTATGAAGCAGGAGATTGAAGACAGTATCAACCGATATACGGAATACTGCTATTTTCTGAAAAAAATACAGAGCGGAATTGATATATTGGAAGAACTGTCTGACAGCTGTTCTGACGAGATGAAGATTTCCGTAGAATTTATTCCGGAGATCAATCTGTTATATGACCGCCGTATCATGAAAGATTATGATTATTCTGAAATTTCCCTTGAACGGTGGCTTGGAATCACGGATAAAGCAAAGACCATGAACTGTAAAATTACAGGGCCGGTATATGTCACTTTTTATGACAGTAATATACTGAATAAATTTCTGTCCCAGGACTCTGAGATCGAATTTGCCGTCCAGGTAGAGGAATCAAAGCCCGCTGAACATATACGGCCTTTTGGAGGAATGCTGGCGGCCACAGTCATTCATATCGGAAACTATGAAGACATTTCAAGCACCTACATACAGCTCATCAAATGGATCAAAAAACATAATTATAGAACGGCAGGACCGGCCACTGAAGAGTTTATCCTTTCACCTCTGGATGTGAATGATGAAGCCAGAAGGGTCACCAAGATCATCATACCCGTAGAAAAAGACTCTTAAAAATTACTTTGTCACAGGAATGATGATTTTAGTAACATGTTCATTTTCATTTCGCAGGTCCACAGGGGAAATAATAAATTCTTCTGAAACCGGACCTGCAACCTTATAGTGATTCTGATTGATCCACTGAATAATTTTGATGTGGGTCCTGATTACATCGCTGTACGGGCCGACATGAAAAGCGGTAGCTGCCAGAAAGCCGCCGAACTTTCGGACATGTTTGGAATCGCTTTCTTCTACCTGGATGCCGAACTCAATATCACAGTCTTTAGAAAGAAACTGGTCCAGCAGATCCGTGTAATAGGTGACTGTTATCGGGCCGCATACCTTAAGGCCGTGTCTTGAGACTTCATCGTTGATCTCTACCCACCGCTCAAGGGAGACCTCGTCATTGTGATAAGACTGCATGATCCTGCGGGAGTGATAAAGATTTACTTCAGGCACTTCTTTGACCGTGATTGCATCCATCTCACCGGCCTGGATCTTTTTCAGATCATCATCATAGAGATGAAGGATCTGGGCACCTTCTTTTAATCTCTGTAAAAACTGCTCCCCCTCAAAGTATTTCTGATTCAGAGTTTCAATTTCCTTTTTTATACATACCAGTTTATCTTCAATTTTCTGTTCCAGGTTTCGGACCTGGTTTGCAGAAACTATTTCTTTGATTTCCTTAATCGAAAAACCGAGCATGCGCAGTTTCCGGATGATAGAAATGGTTACCATTTGGTCTTTGCTGTAATAGCGGTATTTGCTGTCTTCCTTCCGGACCTCCGGAACTACCAGCTTAATCTCGTCATAGTAACGAAGCGTCTTAATAGAAGTGTTACAGGTAGCTGCCACTTCCCCGATAGAATAGTAATGATTCCTGTCCAAAATTTTGTCCCTCCACACATTTTATCCTTTAGAAATAGTATACCTTATCGCACGAAGTGCGTCCACCCGAAGGGCATAAAATACGGTGTGTTACATGGATTTGTAAAAAGTTGTACACTGATAAAGAAATATGGTATAATATGTATAAATAAATAAAAATAACCAAAAACTAAATGAATATAAAATTTATTACTTACAAAGTAATAAATATTGCTAAAATGGAGAAATTCGTCTATAATGAAAATATATTATGATAACAAAAATATACAAAAATTATGTAACGATTATAAATATGCTCAGAAAAAATTAGGAAAAAATGTCGCGTATAAATTACATAAGGCGTTACAATTCATTAATGCATCGGTATGTTTTATAGATATTAAATATATGATGACTCTTCGTTTGCATCCTCTAAAAGGGGACAGAAAAGGAACATATGCGATAGATCTAGGGAAAAAAACTGGATTTAGATTAATTTTAATACCAGTTGATCAGAATGGAAACAAGTGGACAAATGAAAATATTATTACTATTTACAACTCAACAGATACAGTAATCTTAATGGAGGTGAGCAAGCATTATGAATAGTTCTGAATATAAACAAAGCATTGCATTTCACCCGGGAGAGTATATCAGAGATCTTATCGAGGAGATGGAAGTTACACAAAGTGAATTTGCCAGACGTTTGAATGTCAGTGAAAAAGTTTTGAGTGAGTTTGTTAATTGCATAACGCCGATGAATAAAGATATTGCGGAAAAACTTGCAACAATGACTGGTACCTCGGTAACTGTTTGGTTGAATTTACAGCTAGCATATGACGCAGCTGTTTTGAAAAATAGAATTGATCAGGAAATGAAAGCTGACGAAGCAATTTTCAATGTACTTGATTATAGTTACTTTGTTAAGCTCGGGGTAGTGAGCAAATGTCAACAAAAAGAGGAAAAAATCAGAGAGCTAAGAAAGTATTTTACAGTATCATCACTTGGTATACTTGCTCAAAAGGATTTTCTTGTTAATTTCAGAGCAGTGACATCAAAAGAAAGTAACAAAAATATTATATGTGCAAATGCATGGGTTCAGACGGCCATTAATATGACCAAGAATATTAAAACGAAAAGCTATAATCCAAAGAAGCTGAGATCATTGCTGCCGGAACTTCGTAAGATGACATTATTTCAGAATGATAACTTTGTTTCAAAGATGCAGGAAGTATTAGCAGAATGTGGAGTGGCAGTAATTTTTCTGCCTCATCTAAAAAATTCAGACATTCATGGAGCAGTCAAATGGATCAATAATGAAAAAGTAATGTTGGCGATTAATACACATGATGTATATGCAGATATATTCTGGTTTTCATTTTTCCATGAACTGCGTCATATTTTCCAGCATAAAACATCGAAAACATTTATAGTGTCACATGATAATAATGAAATGGGAAATGTAGATATGAAGCTTGAGAAAGAAGCAGATTTGTTTGCGGCGAATTTATTGATTCCCCAAAATAATTTTAATGAATTTATAGGTGATTCCGAAATTACCAGAGAAAATATACTCGCTTTTGCTGATAAAATTGGAATTCATCCTGGGATTGTGGTGGGGAGATTACAGCATGATAGGTTTGTGGACTTTAGTTCGCTGAATGATTTAAGGATAAAATACAAGATTCAATAGTATAATCTTGTGTTTTGTAATGTTGTATAGTAAAGACAACTAAAATTTATAGAGTAGGACTTAGAGAAATGGATCATCAGAATATTGAACTACGGCATTCAATTTCACCGGAAATGTTTTGCAGATTACGCGAACAGGTGAATTTTCAAAAAGTATCACAGAGGCAGGCTAAAAAGATTTTAGAAAATACAAGTTACATCTGTGCGGTATTTTACAATAACGAACCTGTTGGAGTTACACGTCTGCTTTTTGATTATGGGACAGATGCCTACATTACAGACGTCATTGTAAATCCCGATTATCAGGGATGTGGAATTGGAAGATTATTAATAGAAAATGTCTTAAATTATATTCGGCAGAATGTAACAGATACAAAAGTGGTATGCAGTCTGTATGCAAATCAGGGAAAAGAAGATTTCTATCATCGCTTTGGTTTTGAAAAGTTACCAAATATAAAATATGGCTATGGAATGGTTCTTGATGTATAAAATCTTGATTTTATTAAAATCTTCAGGACAGCAGATATAAAAGACCCGGCAGACAGCCGGGCCTTTGACTTTTATTTCTCAGACTTAACGGAATAAACTTCCGCTGATGACAAGCTTCTGAATTTCATTGGTGCCTTCATAGATCTGTGTGATCTTTGCATCTCTCATCATGCGCTCTACATGATATTCTTTCATATAACCGTTGCCTCCGAGCATCTGTACAGCTTCCTGTGAAACCTGCATAGCTGCATCTGTACATACCATTTTTGCTTTGGCAGCAGAGATAGAGTAACTGCGTCCCTCCTGTTTATCCATGGCAGCCTTGTAAAGCATATATTGTGCCTGCTCAATCTGTACAGAGAGTTCTGCCATCTTAAACGCCAGGTACTGGTTTTTGCATAATGGTTTACCAAATTGCTGGCGGTCTTTTAAGTACTGGAGTGCGATGTCATAAGCACCTTTTGCAATTCCAAGTCCCTGAGCAGCAACACCGATTCTTCCGCCGTCCAAGTCTTTCATGGCAACAGCAAATCCTTTGCCTTCCTCGCCTACCATATTTTCTTTCGGAACTCTTACATTTTCAAAGATAATCTCTGAAACCTGAGCACTTCTGATTCCACATTTGTTTTCGATCGTGCCGACAGAAACTCCCGGCATAGCTTTTTCTACAACAAAGGCAGATAATCCTTTTGTTTTCTTTTCCGGATCTGTCAGGGCAAATACAAGGAAGTAGTCAGCCAGAGGTCCGTTTGTGATAAAGCATTTCAGACCGTTCAGCACATAAGCTTCGCCGTCCCAGAGAGCGGTTGTCTTACATCCGGCAGCGTCAGAACCTGCTTCCGGCTCAGTAAGACAGAAAGCGCCCATCTTTTTACCGGACAGAACATCCGGAAGATATTTCTTCTTGAGCTCTTCGCTGGCAGAATTGATCAGACCGCCGGAGAAGAGAGAAGTACATACAGAATAAGCAATTCCTACGGAAGAGTTTACTTTGGAGATTTCTTCTACGGCTAATACATAAGAGAGATAGTCGGCTCCCTGTCCGCCGTATTCTTTTGGAAATGGAAGACCGATCAGGCCCATCTGTCCCATTTTTGCATAAGCCTTTTCAGGGAATTTCCCTTCTTCATCATCTTTTAATACGGTTGGAAGCAGTTCTGTCTGAGCAAGCTGTCTTGTAATATTCTGAATGGATAATTGCTGGTCGGTTAATTGAAAATTCATATTGAAACCTCCTTCTGTGTGAGTTTGGCGATCATTGCCGGAATCACATCATTTAAATCTCCTACAATCCCATAATCACAGATGCCGAAGATCGGCGCTTCTGGGTCTTTATTGATTGCAACAATATATTTTGATTCATTCATTCCTGCCAGATGCTGGATTGCGCCTGAGATACCACAGGCGATATAAATATCCGGACGTACCGTGGTTCCTGTCTGCCCTACCTGATGGGAAGCATCGATCCATCCAGCCTCTACACAAGCTCTGGAAGATCCAACTTCCGCACCGAGGACATCAGCTAACTCTTGGATCAAATGGAAGCCTTCTGCAGATTTTAATCCCCGGCCTCCGGATACGATGATCCGTGCGTCTGTCAGATTTACTTGTTTCTTTTCTTCTTTAATAATTTCTACAAGCTTAGCTCTGATATCATTTTCTGAGAGATCCGGAATAAAGGTTTCCATTGTTCCGGCAGCCGTTTCCTGATGGATGGCTTTCTCCATGACTCCGGGTCTTACCGTAGACATCTGCGGACGGTTCTTTGGGCAGACGATGGTGGCCATAAGGTTCCCTCCGAATGCAGGCCTTGTCTGCAGAATTTTTCCGTCTTCTGCATCAATCTCAAGTTTTGTACAGTCTGCCGTAAGACCTGTTCCAAGCCGGGCAGCAATTCTCGGTCCGATATCCCGGCCGATGGACGTTGCGCCTACCAGAACAATTTCAGGTTTTTTCTTCTGGATCAGCTGTACAAAAGCGGAAGTATAGCCGTCGGTTGAAAAGCTTGAAAGCAGCGGATGTGACATATAGTAAACGATATCAGCGCCATAGTGAAGAAGCTTTTCAACTTCTGATTCAATTTTGTAACCTGGTATTACAACAGCGAGTTTTTTCTGAAGCTGATCGGCCAGCTTGCGGCCTTCTCCCATCAGCTCGATTGTAACGGGCTGTATTTTTCCTTCCCGTTGTTCTCCAAGGACCCAGACATCTTCATATGCACTCAGGTCGATTCCCTGGTTTACTTTTGCTCGTTCCATTTTCTGTCCTCCTTAAATCAAATTTGCCTGCAGAAGCTTCTCAATAAGGGTTTCCGCTTTTTCAGAATCCGTATTTCCCTCGATGATCTCACTTTGTTTCGATTTAACAGGGACAAAGGAACGGTAAACGTTAGTAGGAGAACCTTTTAGTCCGATCTGAGTCTGATCTACATTAAGATCAGAAAGACCCAACATATTGATTTCCACATCTCCGTCATAAGCTCTGAAAATTCCCTGTACGGTCGGGAATCTTGGCTCGTTCAGTTCCTTGATGGCAGTCAGGAGTACCGGAAGTTTGGTCCGAATCTTATAGTCTCCTGTCTCCGTAAATCTTGTTACATTCAGAGATTCCCCGTCGCATTCGATATGTTTTGCATAGGTGATCTGTGGAATGCCAAGAAATTCAGCAATTTCAGGTCCCACTTGTGCGGTATCCCCGTCAATAGCCTGTCTTCCACATAGGATCAGGTCATAATCTCCGATCTTTTCAATGGCTGCCGCAAGAATTGTGGCAGTAGCCCATGTGTCAGATCCTCCGAATGCCCGGTCGCTCACCAGATATGCATGGTCTGCTCCCATTGCAATCGCTTCTTTTAATGCATCTGTAGCCTGAGGAGGCCCCATACTTACGACGGAAACTTTGGCGCCTGTTTCATCTTTCAGGACAAGGGCAGCCTCCAATGCATTCTTATCATCCGGATTGATAATGCTTGGGACTCCTTCCCGGATCAGTGTCCCGGTCTCCTGGTTGATCCGGACTTCGTTGGTATCCGGAACCTGCTTTACGCATACAATGATCTTCATGCTTTCCCTCCCATTACTTTCCGTTAGAATTTAAAACGGCTCTTGAGATCACGACCTTGTGAATCTCAGAAGTACCTTCGTAGATTTCAGTGATTTTGGCGTCTCTGTACATACGCTCCAAAGGATAATCTTTCATATAGCCATAGCCGCCATGAATCTGAAGAGCAAGGTTCGTAACAAATCTTGCATTTTCAGAAGCATTTAATTTTGCGATGGCAGCTTCTTTTGTGTGAGGCTGACCAGTGCTTTTTAAATAAGCAGCATAGTAGATCATCCATTTTGCACACTCGGTTTTTGTAGCCATATCTGCAATATACCACTGAAGACCCTGGAGAGCTTTGATCGGTTTTCCGAACTGAACCCTCTCGTTCATATACTTGACACTCTCATCAAGAGCGCCTTCAGCGATCCCCAGTGCCTGTGCGGCAACACCGATTCTGGCACCGTCCAGAGCATTCATAGCCATCTTGAATCCGGCGCCTTCTTTGCCTACAAGATTTTCTTTTGGAACACGGCACTGGTCAAAGATTAATTCTGCAGTCTCTGAACCGTGGATTCCCATTTTGTTCTCGATCTTACCGACAGTGAATCCCGGTGTTCCTTTTTCTACTAAAATACAAGATAATCCTTTGACTCCTTTAGATGGATCGGTCAAAGCGAAAATAAGAAGATACTTTGCCTGACCTCCGCCGGAAATAAAGCATTTTGTACCATTTAAAACATATTCTCCGGTCTCCTCATCAAGGACAGCCGTTGTCCTTACCGCAGCGGCGTCAGAGCCGGCATTGGGTTCTGTCAGCGCAAAAGCTGCAAGATGTCCGCTGGATGTCACTTCCGGTAAATATTTTTTCTTTTGTTCCTCACTGCCGAACTTTAAAAGTACAGAAGCAAAGATGGTGTGAATAGACAGAATACCTGCCGTGGCTGCACATTTTTTTGCAAGTTCTGTGACAGTAATCACCTTATCAATGTCATTGCCTCCGCTTCCGCCGTATTCTTCCGGAGTCCCGATTCCAGTAAGACCGAGTTTTGCCATCTGCTCAAAGGTATCTCTCGGAAAGATTCCTGTCTGATCTACCTCTTCGGCTCTGGGACCTACCACTTTTTCAGCAAATTCACGGACTGTTTTTTTCAGCATTTCCTGTCCGTCTGTCAGTTTAAAATCCATTTTTACCTCCTGCTATCCTAATTACATTACGCCTTCGGCTTTTAGTGATTCCAGTTCCTCATCTGTGAGACCAAACACTTCTTTGTTATGCTGTCCCAACAGAGGAGCAGGAGTGTCTACACTGCCTGGAGTTTCCGTCAATTTGATCGGACAACCCTGGAAATACATTTCTCCGATGGTCGGATGATCCATGTGAACCATCATCTCTCTCGCCTGGAAATGCGGATGGTCAATGGCTTCCTGCATATCTAATACAGGACCGCAAGGAATACCGGCTTTATCAAACAGATCTTCGATCTCTTTTTTTCCTTTGGCAGCGGCCCACTCGCTTATTACCTGCTGCAGACCATCTTTATAGTTTTTGCATCTAAGATCATTTGTCTCATAACGCGGATCATCGAGAAGGTCTTCCCGTCCGATGGTTTCGCAGAAAGTTTTGAACAGACGGTCGTTGCCGACACCGATCGCAATATATCCGTCTTTGGCTTCATAGATATCGAAAGGAGCGATAGAAGGGTCGATATTTCCCTGACGCTGAGGGATCACACCATCCATCGTCGTCGTAACAATGCCGTTTTCCAAAAGACTGAAGATCGTGTCTGCCATAGCAACATCTACCTGTTGTCCCTGTCCAGTGCGTTCTCTGTTAAATAGTGCCATCAGGACACCTACACACAGATAGATTCCAGTCACATTGTCAGCGATAGAAGGCCCTACTTTGGTAGGAGGAGAGTCCGGGAATCCCGTCATGTTTACCATTCCTCCCATAGACTGGGCAACAATATCGTAACAAGGACGGTTGGACAGCGGTCCGTATTGTCCGAAGCCGGAACCAGAAGCATAAATGATGCTCGGATTGATCTTCTTTAATGTTTCATAATCCACTTTTAATTTCTTAGACACACCGACTCGGAAGTTTTCAACAACCACATCGGCATCCTTTACTAAGTCATAAAAGATTTCTCTCGCTTTCTCATTTTTAAGATTCAGGGTAACCCCTTTTTTATTTCGGTTTAAGAACGCATAAAATCCGCTCTCGCCGCTTTTTTCGTCGATCGGTCCCCAGCTTCTGCACTGGTCTCCCTGAACCGGCTCGAATTTAATGACATCTGCACCATTGTCCGCCAGCAGGGTCGTACAGAATGGTCCATTATATGCATGGGTCAGATCCAGAACCTTAACGCCTTCTAATGCTTTCATGTGAACCTCCTCTTATCTAAGCTTTTACTTTGTGTTCCGGTATTTCGTATACAAAAAATGCTTCTGTTGAAATTTCCGGATCCTCTAACATATCAATAGAACTTTCAAATTCCGGCTCCTCAGGAATCTGAGCCACTTTGAAAGAACGGCACTGAATGTAGACTTTATTTCCTTCAGTTTTTGTGACTCTTGCGATAAATTCCATATAATCCCCGGCAAAGACAGGGTTATATAAACGAATTTTTTCTACGAGGCAGCATCTTCCGACATTGCCGCACACTTTTGCCATTAAGCGGTCTGCAGTATCTCCCATATATGTAATGGAACGTGCGCCGTTTACTACACCACCACCGTAAAATTCATCTCTGCTTGACATCCTGTATCTCATTGTTACTGTCTGTTCACTCATATCAAAACCTCCTTGATTTGTCTGTACCTATCCTAATATGTAATATTAATCGATTGCTTTCCATGGATCTTTGACCGTTCCGTCCGGCTGTACTCCTCGCTGAAGTTCTTTTTTAACTACGAGGATAACGTTTCCTTCTGTGATCAGCTTAGGTTCATCAAAATAGTACATATCTCCATCCTCAGCGCCTTCGATTCCGAGTCTTTTTGCAGGAGTAGCCACTTTAAAAGTCTGGATCAGGCAGGTTCTTGATGTGTTGCCTACTTTGACCATAGTTGCCTTAAAGTCCAGCTGGTCTCCCACGTAAGCATCTTCCATGAATTTCACATCGTTATAACCGAGGCAGAGGGATTCGTCCCCATCATTTAAAATCATCAGTTCTGTCTCTACATCGCCGATGAAATCAAACTGTCTGCCAACCGGGATGACACCTTCCGGATTATTGGCATCTGCTGTAGTCATTTTGTAGCTTAAAAATGCTTCTGTTCTCATAATTTCTTACCTCCTGTGGCTGTTTGATTTTTGATCTTAGCTTTACTTTAATGCATCCGGCAAATGCACAGTCAATGGCTGTTTTGGAGATGGTTTGAGATTTTTTAAGAGAAAAGAAACCAACTGTCCTGCGGGGGGAGGGTTGAATTTAATAATAAATATCAGAAATCTTTTAAACGGTGAGATGATTTCGCTTATATGGTTCCGGTTTGCGTGTAGTTTGACATTCAGGAGATATAAAAATGGGGAAGAGTTTTATTTGAAGAAAATGATTAGATATAGGAAAAATCAACTTGGAAATGCTATAATGACAATAGATGTAAAAGAGATACACAAAGTTTGAGAGAGGGGGAAAGAAAATGAAAAAGTATATTATCAGTATTGGCTTGCTTCTTATTTTTTTTCTGTACGGAGAAACAGTGGATGAACCTTCAAATTTTTATAAAAAGGTCCAGCCCGATCTAAACATGCGGACAGAACAATATAAGACGGATGTTACATTAAAAACAGACGGGAGTTATTTGATAACTGAAAGAATTAAGGTGAATTTTTTGAAACCCAGGCATGGCATCTATCGGAATATACCAGTTCGTGGAAGGCAGTCCTATAAAGATAAAGAGAATAAGGAGCATAAATTTTTATATTATGCGGATGTAAAATTAAATTTGGATGATGTTAATACAAGTGCGTCATATGATAATAAAGATGGAAACTTTATATTAAAGCTGGGTGATGAAGAGGCAAAAGTAAACAGTGGAAATTATCAATTCAGCTATCAGCTGACACCGTATCATCAGGAAAAAGAATATCATTATGTATATTACAATGTATTTCCTGGACAGTGGAAAGATTCTATTCCGAAAGGAAGTCGGTTTACGATACATTTTCCGAAGAAGATAAGCCTCTCACAGGTTAAGTTTTATACTGGAGAACAGGGAAATACTGTGGATGCCAGCAGTGTGGCTGATATCAGGATAGATTCCGCAGGACGCAGGATCACGGGGACACTGACGAAAGATCTGCCGGTCGGATGGGGCATTACCTGTTTCGGAGATTTAGATAAGGGGTATTTTACTTCAGTAAAACGTCCAACACTGGGAAGAGAAATCTTGACGGCGGCAGGACTGATTTCCCTTGTCCTCATTATATTATTTTTGAAGTTTAAGAAGAAAGATGAAATTATTCCATCAATTCAATACCAGCCTCCGGAAGATATTGACAGTGCGGCAATAGGCTGTATCATTGACGGAAGTGCAGATACCAAAGATGTAATATCGCTGCTGCTTTACTGGGCGGATCAGGGTTATGTATTTCTGCAGCACAAAAAGAATGAAATGATTGCCTATAAACTAAAAGATCTTCCAGCATATGCACCTGAGTACCAGACATATTTGTTTGAAAAAATGTTTACGCAGGAGGAACCATTTCTTTCGACAATGGATGTTCCGGAGCGAATGACAGGAGCAGTAGAAGCAACAAAAGAAAAACTCAAGAATTATTATCAGGATATGATTTATACAGAAGGGTCCAGAACGGCAAGATTTATCAGCAGTATTTTAACGATGATACCAATAGCACTATTTATGATATTGAGTACACAGTATGGGATTTTAAGTGAAAAGGAACAGCACTATGAAATGTATATGTTTGCTGCAGTATGCATTGGCTTTTTCATTATATTGTATGCTGCAGATCACTGGTATTCTTTGTCTCTGGAAGACAGAAAGAGAGATCTGATCATTGCCGGCACATTATGCATTGGTGCGTTGGGGATATACAGTATTTTTTATATGGAAATGGTAAAAAAGCAAAAGATTTTTAATTTTGCAGGCGTAATGGTTTTGGTATGCATAATGACAGCCGCCGGCATCCTGCTGACTGCATGTATGAAAAAAAGAACAAAGCAGTGTGTTGAGTGGATGGGATATCTGGTCGGCCTTAGAGATTTCATAGAAAATGCGGAACTGGATCGAATGAAAGTTTTGGGTGAACAGTATCCAAATCTATTCTATCATATATTCCCCTATGCTTATGTATTCGGTCTGTCAGAAATCTACGCAGATAAGCTGGAGAAGCTGAATGTGGAAATGCCGGTTTGGTTTGGAAACGCCGAAGGAGATTATATATTCAGAGCACAGTATATGAAAGACTTTCACCAGGACTTTAATACATCAATCAGCATAGACAGTTCTTCAGGTTCCGGAGGCGGAAGCGATTCTTCAGGAGGCTTCTCAGGAGGCGGTTTCGGAGGCGGCGGAGGCGGAAGCTGGTGAGGGTGAAGTTTATATTGACTTTTCTCCTTTGCATTCGTATAATAATCTTACTTAATTCAGAAAGAGGTAGCAAACAATTATGGACGATGCTGATGACAGTGATTCGGCAAACAATTTAATTCAGATCATTTACAGGCGTAGTCTGCTGTTTCACACAATGGCGGACTGCGCCTTTTCGTATGTGCATATTCATATGAGAAGGTGACGGCAGATATTTGCAGATGAACCGGAAGTAAAGACGAGAATATAAAGGAGTATATTGAAATGAATAAAATAGGTGCGCAGTTATTATTACAGATCATTCTGATTTTTTTGAACGCTTTTTTCGCTATGACAGAAATCGCAGTCATTTCCCTGAATGGAGCAAAACTTAAAAAGATGTATGAGAACGGGGACAGGAAGGCGGGAAAGCTTTTAAAGCTTGTGGAAGAACCGGCAGGTTTTCTTTCTACCATCCAGATCGGGATCACGCTGGCTGGATTTTTGGGCAGTGCTTTTGCAGCAGATAATTTTTCCGGGTATCTTGTAACCTGGATTTATGATGATATAGGTTTTACAGCCATATCTGCGGCAGCTCTGGATACGATAGCAGTTATATTGATTACACTGATCTTATCTTATTTTACTTTGATCTTCGGAGAACTTGTTCCAAAACGGATCGCCATGCAAAAGCCTTTTGCTGTTGCAAAAATATCCTGCGGCGTTGTCTCTGGGGCGGCCCTCATTATGAAGCCCGTGGTATGGTTTTTGTCGGCATCTACCAACATTGTGCTGAAAATCCTGCATATGAAAACAGAAGCAGAAGAACAGACTGTGACAGAGGAAGAAATTCGTCTGATGATGGAACTGGGTGAGGAAAAAGGAACCATCGACAGTGAAGAAAAGGAATGGATCGAAAACGTTTTTGAATTCGGTGACACCACGGCAGGGGACCATATGACACACAGTTCTGAAGTGACGGCAGTTTCTCTTGCACAGTCCGCGGAAGAGATCCTGAACATCATCCGGGAAACCGGACTGTCCAGATTCCCGGTTTATGCAAAAGGGTTCAATGATATCCGGGGAATCCTAAATGCCAGAGACTTTCTGATGAATCTGAATGAGAACAGGGAAAAGACTTTAGAAGAAATGCTGAGACCTGCTTATTTTGTTCCGGAGACCATACCTTCCTCTGTGCTGTTCCAGGATATGCAGAAGAAAAAAATTCATCTTGCAGTTGTGATAGATGAGTACGGGGAGGTCAGTGGTATTGTCACGATGGAGGATCTTCTGGAGGAAATTGTGGGAAACATCTATGATGAATTTGATCCGTCCGAACCTCCCAAGATCAGCAAGGCTGCCGAGAATTTGTGGAAATGCTCAGGGGCAGTGAAGCTGAATACGATTGCGGAAGAGCTGGGTGTGGAGATTCCGGACCATCCGGACTATGATACTCTTGGAGGACTGGTTTTCAGCCGGCTTCATTCCATTCCAAAGGACGGCACAACCTTTGAGTTGGAGATTTGTGGCCTGCATATCCATGTGAAGAAGATGATGGGAAGAAAAATAGTGGAGGCAGAGATTCAGAAGAGAAAAAACCCCCGGGAAATGCTATAATAATTCATAGATGAGAGGGGGTATAATATGAAGAACTTTAGCCTGAAGAATTTGATTCCATTGCTGCTGCTGCTGGCTTTTTTTCTTATAACAGGCGGGTATTTCGACCGTTTTACGGAAGAACTTGATTCCGGGGTAAAAAAAGATTTATATATGAAGACGGAAACTTATGACGTAGATGTCACAGTGGATGGGGAAGGCTATTATCTGGTGACGGAGCAGATCAAAGTAAAGTTTTTAGAAGACAGGCATGGCATCTACCGGTACATTCCCAATAAAGGATTTGTGGCATATCAAAAGGATGGAGATATAAAAAAATTTCCATATCTCGCGAGAGTAGAGCTTGAACTTCCAAACAGCGATATAAAGGAATCTAAGCAGAACGGTGCGAAAGTATTTCGTTTTGGTTACAGTGATGAAACAGTCCGCAAAGGTGATTATGAATTTACTTACCGGCTGACACCTGAGCGGCAGGGCCAGCCTTTCCCGTATATCTATTATAATATCTATCCCTCAAAGTGGAAGAATGATATTCCAAAGGGAAGCCGTTTTACGATGCGCTTACCGGAAGGCACGGATTTAGAAAAACTCGAATTTTACTATGGAGCCTATGGATCGGCAGAAAGTGCATCCGACATCATAGATCTGAGAAAGAATCAAAAAGAGAATACAATAACCGGAATTCTTAAGGAAGATCTTCCTATGGGCAGTGGTATCACTTGTTTCTCAGGACAGGTACAGAAGGGATTTGCGGGGGTAAAAGGGAAACCCGGAATCTCATTATTTCTTTGGGTTCCGCCTGTGATTTTGCTGGCAGTACTGGCTGTCCTGTATCTGTGTTTTGGAAGGGATGAAAAAATCATTCCTTCTATAGAATTTGAACCTCCGCAGAATATGGACAGTGCAGCTGTGGGGTATGTTATTGACGGGATCGCGGAGGACAAAGATATTCTCTCTTTGATACTGTACTGGGCCGATAAGGGTAATCTGTGGATAGAGGAGGAAGAGGAATACCTGATGACGCTGCATAAGCTGAAGGAACTGCCCAAAGAGGCACCAAGCTATCAGCACACCGTATTCCGGCGGTTGTTTGAGAATGGAGACTCTGTCTATTTAAACGGCCTGAAAAATGACTTTGGTCTGACAATGAGCAGCGCAAAAACGCAGCTGATACAAGAGTTTGACGGGGAAAGCAAAGCGGGAATCTATACCAAACCATCGTGGAGACTGCAGAGGCTGGCGTTTCTATGTACGCTGCTGTCAGTTATCTGGGTTACAGTCCTCACAGGGCATTATTCTTACATGACTGCAGTCGGCGTTGTGATTCAGGCGCTGCTGTGTACCGGCATGGGGCTGGGAATGTATTTTTGCTGCAGGGGAATCGACGGCTGGTATTCTTTTTCCAGGGCAAAGAGGACTCTGATGACTGCAGGCGGTGCAAGTCTTTTTTACTTATCAGAAATACTGTACTTTGTTTTTTATACATATAAGGCATCCGGGAACGAAATTTTCGATTATACAATGGAAATAGGAATCGTCCTGGCTGCAGCGGCAGTTATGATGCCGCTGACCTGTTTCATGAAAAAAAGAACTCCAAAATGTATCCGATGGATGGGGCAGCTGTCAGGACTGCGCTCCTTTATCGAGACTGCCGAGCTGGATCGTATGAGAGTGCTGGCAAAAAATCGGCCTGAGATTTTTTATCATATTATGCCTTATGCTTATGTATTCGGTCTTTATGATAAGTTTGCAGAGAAACTGGAGGTGCTGGAAATTCCTGCTCCGGGCTGGTATCATGCCGGATACGAAATAAAAAGCTGGAATGCAGGAGTTATGCTGAATTGTATGGCAGGGAATCTTACATTTGCCGCAGTCTCTCTGAGTCAGCCGTCATCTGTGAACGCTTCCGGAGGATCATCGGGCGGCGGAAACAAAGGAGGTTTCTCAGGCGGAGGCTTCGGAGGAGGCGGAGGAGGCAGCTGGTGAGACCCAGTGCGCCAAAAGGAGTGTTTTTCCAAAAGAACTTGTAGAATCCTTAAACAGCGTGGTAATATAAAGGGAAATACAGGAGGATGAAAAAGTGGGAAACAAAAAAGTTCTTAGAATGGTGCAGATTGCTCTGTTCATAGCCATCATTTTTATTATGACATTTACACCGCTTGGATATTTACGGCTTGGGTTATTGGAAATATCGCTTCTTACGATCCCGGTAGGGGTGGGAGCCATGATCTTTTCACCGGCAGCCGGGGCAGTTCTTGGGCTGTCATTCGGACTCATTAGTTTTGCAAGATTTTTTGGGATGAATCCGTTTGGGGCAGTCCTGGTGGGGATCAATCCTTTTTATGCCTTTTTGGTGGCAGTGCCTACAAGGACGCTTATGGGATTTCTGACAGGGGTGATCTTCAGGGCACTGAGCAAGGGAGGAAGCGCGAAAACTGCCCGTTATTATATCGGAGGTTTCTGTGCACCATTCTTAAACACCGTATTTTTCATGGGAGTTATGGTGCTGTGCTACTGGAACACGGAATATTTTCAGAACCTCAATTCTACCATGGGCAATCTGAATCCACTGATGTTTATCTGTGCATTTGTGGGTGTCAATGCAGTGGTCGAGATTCTGGCGGGTTCTGTTGTCGGAGGTACAGTTGCGAAGATTCTTCATAAGGTACTGAAAAATACGTAGGCAGCACACAGAGTGAAAAGAAAGAACCGCAATACAAAAAACAGGTTCCGCTGGTTGGACGGAACCTGTTTTTATATTTAATGAAAAGAGAGGATTAAAATATATGAAAAACTATATTTAAAGTATATCAGAATCCCTGCCAGATACAATGTATAGAAAATAAACAATTATAAACGAAGTATAAACAAATCTTAGAAAAACCTTACGAGCGATATGTTTTATTTTCATATATTTGTACATATGTTATAATATAAATATTCAAATGTTATATAATACAGCAAGGAGGTTTTATGAAAAGCTCTGATATAATAAAAGAGATTCGTTCCCTTTTAAATATGAGTCAAAGTGAATTGGCTGATAAAATAGGCGTGAGCTTTGCAACAGTTAATCGCTGGGAAAAAGGACGATGCGAACCATCACAGATTGCAGTGAATGCAATTAAAAATTTATGTGCGGAAAGTAATATTGATTTTTCTCAGTTTGAAGGGAACCGTGTTATTACGACCGATGAAATCGTGACGCTTTATCATGGCTCAAAGTCTGGAATTCGCGGAGCGATTGCCCCGGTGAGCCGTGACCGATGTGATTTTGGAAAAGGATTTTATATGGGTACAGACCGCACACAGCCACTCACTTTGATTTGTAATTATCCCGATGCCAAAATATATACTTTGAGTGTTGATTTATCAGACCTTAAAATTCTTGATATAGAAGTAGGATTAGATTGGGCATTTTTAATAGCATATAATCGTGGTAAGATGGAGTCAGTAAAACATTCAAAAATATATGATCGATTTGCTGGCTTGAACAGAGAGTATGACATGATAATTGGCTACATTGCAAATGACAGAATGTTTGTAGTACTCGATCGTTTTTTTAATGGGGAGATTACTGATCTTGCATTAATCAACAGTCTTTCTGCGCTAAAGCTTGGTAAACAGTATGTGGCTTTAACAGAAAAGGCCTGCCGGAATATAAAAATTCTTGGGGAACAAAAACTTTCTGAAAGTGATCGGGAAAAACTAAAACGGGAAAGCGAAACAAAACGATCAAAAGGGATTGCATTGGCAGAGGAAATCTGCCGAAAATACCGCCGGGAAGGCCGGTTTTTTGATGAGATTCTAAAGGCAGGTGAGTAACATGGCAAGTCTTTCTCTTGAAAAACGTCAGCTTTGTGACATACAAGGCAGGCTGTTTCAGCTTGCGCTAAAGAATGGATATGATTGTCCGAGCTTTATAAAAGCATTTATGAACAGCCGAACGGCTGCAGCTCTTGACGATACCTATGACCGCTTACAGTGGGCCGGTGAGGAATATATTCTCGATGAGCTTAATGATGAGGTACATGGCTTAAAGACGGCTGGTACGATTTACACAAATGAAGTGATGTACTGGACGGGGTATACCTATCGCTATTGGCACTATTACACAGGCGAGAACAGTCGTGAAATCTATAGAACTGCTGATGAAAAAATAATGAAGGAATGCTGGCTCGGATTTCACACGTTAGATGTTGAAATGGCCATTGATGATTTGAAGGAGATTCATCGGCAGACATATCAGAACAAGGGTGTTTAAAACAGCTGGTCTTGGTCAGTTGTTTTAAAACACCCTTGTCCTATGTTTAATGAAAAGAGAGGATTAAAAATATATATATGAAAAACTATTATACCAGGCAGGGAATACATCCGGTAGTTATGTACCCTGCACGATTAAGGCATATTTAAAGTATATCAGAATACATCCTTGATTCAATGTATAGAAGATAAACATTTCTAAATGAAGTATAAATAAACCTTAGAGAAATCTTATGAAACGAAAGAAAAAAAGACTTACCTCTGCCGCTCCCGCAGCTTTATTACGATATAAAGTAAAGGTATTAAAAAATTTAAAAAAACCATTGACAGGGAAGAACGCAGATGATATTATAATCTCAACAAGAAAACAATAACAATTACTGTTATTAAAAATCTTGGATAGAAAATAAAGAAAACAAAACATAGAATCAAAAGCAAAGGAGATCATTATTATGAAGAAATGGGTTTGTACAGTATGCGGTTACGTTCACGAGGGAGATACAGCACCGGAGAAATGTCCGACATGCGGAGTTCCGGCAGAGAAGTTCAAAGAGCAGACAGGAGACAGAGAGTGGGCTGCTGAGCATGTAGTCGGAGTGGCACAGGGAGCCAGCGAAGACATCATGGCAGATTTAAGAGCAAACTTTGAAGGAGAATGCTCCGAAGTAGGTATGTATCTTGCGATGAGCCGTGTGGCACACAGAGAAGGATATCCGGAGATCGGATTATACTGGGAGAAAGCTGCACTGGAAGAAGCAGAGCATGCATCAAAATTTGCTGAACTGCTCGGAGAAGTCGTGACAGACAGCACAAAGAAAAACCTTGAGATGAGAGTAGAAGCAGAAAACGGGGCGACAGCAGGTAAGTTTGATCTTGCAAAGAGAGCGAAGGCAGCAAACTTAGACGCAATCCATGACACTGTACATGAGATGGCAAGGGATGAAGCCCGCCATGGGAAAGCTTTTGAAGGATTACTGAAGAGATACTTCGGATAAACCTTAAGTATTTCCCACAGCCAGACCAAAGGCTGTAAAAAAAGAAATTCATACACTTTTCTTGATCATACACCTCTATTTAATACGAGAAGCCGGGAGCGATCCCGGCTTCTTTTTGCACATAAATGAATCCCACTGCATAACTTATGAATATGCTGCGTTGTTTGCGCTGAAAGATGCGCGCTACACGCCGGGATGTTTCCCGGTTATTTAAGATGGGTATACTAAAGATAAAAATCAGAAACAGCTAAGTAAAACGAATTTCGAGGTGAAGATTGAGATGTTAAATGAAGAAAAGATTAGTTCAAGAATGGTAGAAATGGCAAACCGCTCAGACGGAAGGAAAGGGCTTTACTGTATTTGCAGCCATATGGGCTGGGCAGGCTTCCTTTCAGACGGCGGCAAAGTTGAAATTCCATTGGAAGGGATACCGGGACATATCAAAACAGACAGCATTAGGATTGATCGGAGAGTACCCGGGGAATGGCTGCAAAACTACCGGGTTTCACCTGAAAAAATTTGCTTTTCCAACTATATTCCAGGGGAGGTCATGCTGAAAACAGACGACCGGATGGGAAGAGAAAAGAATATTGTACTGCATGTGAAGATCCGCGGATAAAACCGATGAAAATGTCACAGTTTCCTGCAAGGATATTTAGTGGTATACTGGTATCAAACATAAAAGGAGGAAAAGAGAATGATAGCATTAATAGTTATAATAGCAATAATTGCAGTACTGGCCATCTGGCTGATCAGTTCGTATAACGGATTTATTACTCTGAGAAATAAGACAGAGGAAGCATACTCTGCGATGGATGTGTCCCTGAAAAAACGGTACGATTTAATCCCGAATTATGTGGAAACCGTTAAAGGGTATGCAAAACATGAGGCCGGGACACTGGAAAAGGTAGTGTCAGCCAGAAATATGGCCATGGGAGCTTCTGATCCGGAAGAAAGGCTTGCCAATGAAAACGTACTTACCGGGGCGCTGCGTTCTTTATTTGCGGTCGCGGAAGCCTATCCGGATCTGAAAGCAAATCAGAACTTCATACAGCTCCAGGATCAGCTTCAGAGGATCGAAGAAGAGATCGCAGGTTCCAGAAGATACTACAACGGAGTTGTCAACAAATACAATACCAAAGCAGAAATGTTCCCTGGAAATATTGTAGCAGGCATTTTTAAATTCACAAGAAAACCATTGTATGAGATCAGCGATGAGGCTGAGCGTGAGAATGTAAAGGTATCGTTCTAGTGCTCTGACGCAGGGAGGTCATTATGAAAAAATTATGGGCATCCGGCTTCATTGCGGTTACCCTGTTTCTCTTATGTATAGGGATAGGGGCTGCCGCAGAAAGCATATCAGGCCCTTCTCCGTCTCAGGTGCAGCAAGATCCCTATATGTATACGAAGCAGTTTCAGACAAAAGTTGTGGTGGGAAACGACGGTTCCTATGATATTACAGAAAAGATAAATGTGAGATTCCTGGAAGACCGTCATGGGATTTACCGCTATATTCCGAGCAAAGGGACCATAGCTTCTTATGATAAAAAAGGGGAGATTCAGAAAACACCGTTCTATGCTTCTGTAAAAATGCTCCGTGCCAATGAAACTGTGGATGAAAGCAGTGAAAACGGCAGCACTGTCTTTCGGTTTGGAGACGAAGACAAGACAGTGAGAGAAGGGATTTATAAGTTTGAATACCTTCTCACCCCGAAGTTTCAGCAGAAAAGTTATGATAACATCTACTATAACATTTTTCCGACACAGTGGCAGAACCAGATTCCGGCAGGGAGCAGGTTTACCATCCAATTTCCGAAAAAGTTTGATATGGACCGGCTGAAATTCTACTGCGGGGAATATGGTTCAACAAAAGATGCCGGGGATATTTTAACACTTGTCAAAGATGAAGAAAATCTTACCGTAACAGGCACATTAAAACAAAGTCTTCCGCTGGGAAGCGGACTTACCTGTTTTGCCGGGATGAAAGAGGGATATTTCAGCAAGAGCCAGCAAATTTCCGGTATTCCACGGATGATCCTGATACCATCGGTCATTATATTCGGAATTGTACTCTGCTTGTTTCTTTTGTTCGGACGGGATGAGAAGATCATTCCGTCAATCCAGTACCAGCCGCCGGAAGGGCTTGACAGTGCCGGGGTAGGCTATATTATTGACGGAAAAGTACATGAGAAAGAACTGCTTTCCCTGATCATTTACTGGGCAGACCGGGGATATCTTAAGATTGAAGAAAAGGAAGGGAAGCTCATCTTCCATAAAATATCAGACCTTGAGAAGACAGCACCAGGTTACCAGAGGATCATGTTTGATAACTTATTCGACGGCAAGGATCAGGTAAAGATTGAAGATCTGAAATATAAATATGCAGACACACTTAAAGTGGCAAAAAGCAAGCTGATCCGATATTTTGGAAGAGAAAAGCAGTTTAGTATTTATACATCAGGTTCAAAAGCAGCAAGGGAAATCTCAATGGGGCTCTCTGCGTTGCCGTTAGGACTGTTTATGGTGGTCACCAGTGTCTACTCTTATACCGGGATAACAAGGATCATCGTTCAGGCTGTCTTGTGGATGCTGTTACTCGGTGGAATGATCTTATTCACGGTTGCGGTGGACAGCTGGTACGCCAGAAGCAGGGACAGCAGGAGGCTGTGGGTATTCTGGGGTCTTGCTTTGAGCTTTCTGTCAGCGGCAGCTTACACAGGAAGTTATATTGTTAGAGTCATAAATGGAGAGATTTTTAGCTACATCTGGGTTCTGGCCGCAGTGCTTGTTATGACCGGCGGAATGATTCTTATGACAGGATTCATGAAAAAAAGGACCCATCAGTGTATTGAGTGGATGGGGTATCTGGCCGGACTCCGTGATTTTATTGAGACAGCGGAGCTGGACAGAATGAAGGTGCTGGCAGAGGACCAGCCTCAGATGTTTTATCACATCATGCCGTATGCCTACGTATTCGGTCTCTCCGATGTGTTTGCGGAGAAATTAAAAGACCTCGGGCTGTCTGCGCCTGACTGGTATGAAACAGACCGGCAGTTTACATTTTTTGATTATTATATCTTTAACCGGTGTTTAATGGGAAGTATGGACCAAGTGACGAGTACACTTTCCGTGCCCGAACCGCCGAAAACATCGTCTGGCAGCGGCAGCTTCGGAGGAGGCTCCTTTGGCGGAGGGGGATTCTCAGGAGGCGGTTTCGGCGGCGGAGGCGGCGGAAGCTGGTAGAAGATAATGAAAGGTGGAGGAACAAGTGTATAAAAACGTATCAAAGTTATTGATCTATGGTGATATGGAACCGGATTCTATTTTGATGCAGCTCAGTGATATATTCCGCTGCATGGATGAAGAAAGCCAGCCGAAGGAAGTTTTGACGACCAGAGTATTCAGACAGATCAAACGCATCCTTCAGGTGGCGACAGACTATGGATTCGATGAGAATCTCTGGCATAACTACCTGACATTTCTGCTGATTACCAATGAGAATCCATTCAGCATCACCTGTGAAAAGGTAGGGGCCAGGGACGGAAGCGTGAATTATTTTGCGGAAAATGATTTTCGGGCATTTAAGGAGCTGTTTGACTACGACTTTTCAAAGATTGAAGAATACCTGGGAGTGGACTGTTTCAGCCGTCTTTCAGACTATAAAGCGATCGGAAAGCCAGAGCTTATGTATAATAAAAATGTCAGCGAGAAGGTTCGGGCATTGAGCCGGAAACTGGAGCAGACACGGGATGAGCATGAGTTTTTCCAGGTGGTCACAGACTTCTATAAAGCTTACGGCGTGGGAATGTTCGGACTCAATAAGGCTTTCAGAATTGAGGAAAAAACCGGAGGCGGCATCACTTTCCGAGCGATCAACAATATGGATAAGGTCGCGCTTTCAGATCTGGTAGGATATGAGATCCAGAAGAAGAAGCTGATTGACAACACGGAAGCCTTTGTCCATGGGCGGAAAGCCAACAATGTCCTGCTGTTCGGAGACAGCGGTACCGGCAAATCTACCAGTATCAAGGCCATTGTCAACCAGTACTATGATCAGGGCCTGCGGATGATCGAGATCTACAAGCACCAGTTTAAGGATTTGTCCAACGTGATCGCACAGATCAAAAACCGGAATTACCGATTTATTATTTATATGGATGATTTGTCTTTTGAAGAGTTCGAGGTAGAGTATAAGTTTTTAAAGGCAGTCATCGAAGGGGGCGTTGAGACAAAGCCGGAAAATATTCTGATCTATGCCACATCCAACAGGAGGCACTTGATCAAGGAGACCTGGAGTGACCGGGACGACGTAAAGAATGAAAATGGTATGCACAAATCCGATACGATGGAAGAAAAGTTATCTCTGGTAAATAGGTTTGGTGTAACGATCAATTACTCTAAGCCAACCCAGAAGGAGTACTTTAACATTGTGATCCAGCTGGCAAGGAAAGAAGGTATTACCTTATCAGATGAAGAACTGCAAAAAGAGGCCAACAAATGGGAACTGTCCCATGGAGGTATATCCGGAAGGACGGCACAGCAGTTTGTAAATTATTTGATGGGGATGGAACAGAGAGGGAAATAACGGAGAAACAAAAAAGGAAGTCATGCGCTAATTTTGCTGCATGGCTTCTTTTTTGTATTTATTTTTAAAAAGATGATGCTTTTTATATTTTTCAAGTCGTTAGGATTGACTTGGGAATAAAAACATATGTTGTTTGCGTTGTATAAATGGTAGTATGCGAAAAAATGATTCATATTCTTGTAAGGTGAGGTAAACTGCAAACAGTGATTAACAAACAATGAATACTAAGGAAGGGATGATGGATATGAAGGTACAAAAGAGCAGAAAATATATTGCCAAAAAATTGGGAGTTTTAGCGATGGCGGCTGTTATAACTGGAGGGAGTTTTTGTCAGCCGGTATTTGCTGCAAAGACAATAACATCGGCAAAAACAGAAAATGCAGTCCAGAAACATAATAAAGTAGCAGCAGATCCAACACAAGGGGAATTACCTGACAAAGACGGTAAGCCAAGCGGGGTGAAATGGGCATTAGATACTGCAACAGGAGAACTTTCTATCACGGGGAGTGGTGTGCCGTATCTGGGATCCGTTATGGATAATCCGGCGGCATCTCCATTTTGGAAATCACATCGTGAGGAAATCAAAAAAGTAGTTATTGAAAAAACTGTACGACCAGTATCTATGGAAGGTTGGTTCAGCAGATGTAGCGTGCTAGAAAGTGTATCGAAATTGCCAGATAGTGTTGTGAATGCGCACCGTTTATTTGGAGATTGTATAAGATTGAAAAAAACTCCGGATTTTCCGGAAAATTTAGAAGTTGCATCCTGCATGTATGACGGGTGTAAAAATTTAACCACTGTTTCGGATTTGCCTGATCATTTGAAAGATGCAATGGATATGTTTAGCGGATGTGAAAAATTAGTCGATATACCAAAACTACCACAAAGATTAGAAAGTGGGTATAGAATGTTCGCGGGGGCTGGTATAGAAAATGTATTAGAATCTGATCTTCCAAGTGGTTTAAAAGACGGTTCCTATATGTTTCAAGGATGTAAAAAAATAGAAAAGGTCTATGGATTGCCGGATAGTCTAGAAAAGGGATACTATATGTTCTACGGATGCTCAAACTTAGATTATGTGAAGAAGTTGCCTAAAGGCTTGAAAGACGCACAAGGAATGTTTGGAGCTTGTTATAATTTAAAAAAATTTACAAAGGAATTTCAGATACCGGATAAGGCGGTGACAACAGTGATGTTTTGGGCAAGAGAAGGAGAGCTACATCCGACTTGGGTTCCTGCTGCCAATAAGTCTTTGGTAAACTATCCTAATTGGGGATCGGAAGGAAGAGGAATTATACTTTACTGTACAGTAAGCTTACGAGATTCAGAAAGAAAGCTTTTAAAAGAAGTGGATGTAAGATATGGTGATGAATTTAAAAAAGAACAATTACCTCAGGCCCCAAAGGGATATCATTGGATTTTGCCGGATTTGTCAGAGTTAAACCAAGTTGAAAAGGATTTAACAGTAACCTTACAAAAAGAAAAGGAAGAGTATACAGTAAAGTTCCAGGATTGGAACGGAAAACTGCTGAATGAGCAGAAAGTAGGATTTGAAGAAGCAGCAAAAGAGCCAAAAGCACCAGCAAGGACCGGATATACTTTTACAGGCTGGGATAAGAGTTTTGACAAGATTACCGGAGACAACGTTGTCAAAGCAGAGTATAAGAAGAATGAATACACAGTAAAGTTCCAGGACTGGGATGGAAAACTGCTGAATGAGCAGAAAGTAGAATTTGAAGAAGCAGCAAAAGAGCCAAAAGCACCAGCAAGGGCAGGATATACCTTTACAGGCTGGGATAAGAGTTTCAATAAGATTACAGGAGAGATAACGGTTACTGCTAAATATAGCAGGAATCCAGCAAAGGCTGATTCAACCCCACATTATAATGCACAGAGCAAAAAGCCGGGTGTAGAGAGTCTAAATAGAAAACTGCCGTTAACAAAAGCTGTAAAATCAGGGCGCCAGATCAAAGTCAGATGGAAGAAGAAAAAAGGTGCAAAAGGTTATGTCATTTACTATAGTACTAAGAAAAAAGGGAAATATAAAAAGATTGCTGTAGTAGGGAACAGATCGAATACAAAAGTAATCCTTAAATCCGGGAAAAAATATTATTTTAAAGCCAGACCATATACGAAAATGAAAAATGGAAAAATCAAATATAAAAAATACATCAAAGCAAAGAAAAAAGAGTTAAATAAAGTAGTACAGGTAACCTACAAAAATGTTTCCGGTTACGGAAAATATGAAATCTGGATGAAAATAGGAAAGAAAAAATATAAGAAAGTTAAGAGTTTTTATCATGGAGGGACTTTGGTTTATGTGAAACAAAAAGCAAAGACTGGAAAGAAACATAGCTTTTTGTTAAAAGCGAGTGTCACAAAGAGTGGAAAAAGTGCCAGAGTAATAAAGTGACCCCAATACAGATTAGGGAATAGTCTAGAATCTTTTGCGTACCGTCGGTTCTTTTGTTGGCGATACTTTTACATAGCTGTTGTATTTGTGGGGAGAAAAGAATGAATTTAAGAACAACAAAATTCTGGAAACGATTTACAGTGTGCCTTATAGCAGCTATGCTGCTGGCAGGCAATCTGTCAGTTGCAATCAGAGTACAGGCGGGAGAAAAGACAGAAGTTCAGCTGCTTGAAAAGACTTTTAAAAATAATGTAGCAGTACAAGGAGATCTGTTAGACCAATCTGGAAAACCAAGCGGAGTTAAATGGGATTTTGATGCTGCCAGCGGAAAGCTTACGATATCAGGTAAAGGCGTACCGTGTGGTTTCAAGTCAGAATTTGATGGAGGGCCGGTTGCTCCCTGGTATACATATAAGGAAAATATTAAGAAGATTGAAATCAACAGTGGGGTTGAACCAGAATCCATGGCATATTGGTTCTATGGATGCAAGAATCTTGAAGAATCGCCGGAATTACCGGACAGCGTGAAAAACATGGAATGTACATTCTATGGATGTGAGAAATTAGAGAACGCACCGGAATTTCCTGTCCATTTAGAGAACGCAGACGGCATGTTCAGATTTTGTACTAACCTTAAGATCACACATAAAATTCCAGCAAGTGCAAAAAAATTATCGGCACTGTATTATAATTGTGAAAACCTGGAACTTCCAAAAGATTTTCAACTTCCAAAAGGGGTAGAAGATCTGCAATTAATGTTTACGGGCTGTTATAAGCTCAGACATCTTCCGGATGGATTTCGGATTCCGGATCATGTCAAATACTTAGATGGTATGTTTTGGAACTGTATAGGGCTGAAGTATGTACCGGATTTGCCTGGAGATGCTGCGAGTGCAGAGTGGATGTTTGCCGGATGTGCACTGGAGAATCTTCCGGATGACTTTCAGCTTCCAAAAGGGATTAAAAATGTGAATGGCCTGTTCATTGGAAATGATCTGCTGAAAAAACTGCCGAATACATTTACAATCCCGGATGGGGTAGAGGATGCTGCTGAAATGTTCAGCGGTTGTGACAGCCTTACGAAACTGCCCAAAGGCTTTCATATTCCGGCAAGCGTTAAAAAAACAGACAATATGTTTAAAGTTGCATCCGGCTCTCAGAAAATGCTCTTACCGTACAAGAATGAGTCTTTGAAAAAATATGCAGGATGGGGAGCAGACGGAAGAACAGTGATACAATATTGTACGGTAGAATTTAAAGATGTAAATGGAATAGAGATCGAATCTGTCGACGTAAATTGTGGAGAATCTATTCAAACTGTTCAAATACCCAAAGCGCCGAAAGGATGTCACTGGGAAATCCCCGATTCTTTAACAACCATATCAGGGGATATTTCCATAATGGCAAAAAAAGAAGAGTACACAGTAAAATTCCAGGATTGGGATGGGAGACGGATAGATGAGCAAAAAGTAAAATATGAGGAAGCGGCAAAGGAACCAAAAGCACCGGTAAGGCCAGGATATACATTTACAGGCTGGGATAAAAGTTTCGATAAGATCACACGGGATATAACCGTTACTGCCGTGTACAAAAAGAATCCGGAAAAGACTGATCCGATTCCACATGTTCCGGGGGTAAAAAGGCCAAAGAAAAAACTGCCGTTAACAAAAGCTGTAAAATCCGGGCGTCTGATCAAAGTCAGGTGGAAGAAGAAAAAAGGTGCGAAAGGTTATGTCATCTACTATAGTACTAAGAAAAAAGGAAAATACAAAAAGATTGCTGCTGTAGGCAAAGGATTGAATACAAAAGTAATCCTTAAATCCGGAAAAAAATATTATTTTAAAGCCAGACCATATACCAAAACAAAAAAAGGAAAAAAGAAATACAAGAAATATATCAAAGCAAGGAAAAAAGAATTAAATAAAGCAGTACAGGTAACCTACAAAAATGTTTCAGGTTACGAAAAATATGAAATCTGGATGAAAGTAGGAAAGAAAAAATATAAGAAAGTTAAGAGTTTTTATCATGGAGGAACGCTTATATACACAAAGCAAAAAGCAAAGACAGGAAAGAAATATAAATTCCTGCTAAAAGCGAGCGATATAAAAAATGGGAGTAATGCCAGAGTGATAAAATAATCCCGATATATCTTGTGGATACTTCATATGTGTACCGTCAGTTTTTTGCTGGCGGTACGTTTCATTTCAGGGATAAGGATTATATGAATACCTGGAATTAGCAGAGGTATTATGATGTCCTTTCCAGCAGAGATATTTAGTTTTATACTGAAATCAAATATAAGGAGGATTATGATTATGCCAAACGTAGATTATATTATTTTAGTGCTGATTGCACTTTCAGGAGTGTTTATGGTGGTTACAAATAATCTGTTATTTATCGGGACAGACAAGTATACAGAGGAATCTCTAAAGAGATATGCAAGACCGGCAGGGATTGCAACGATGTTTCTGGGTGATTCGGCTGGGCGATTCTCTATATGATGCGGCTTTTCTTTAAGGAAAAGATCAGCGGATGGATTGTTGTGAGCTTTTTAGCATTGACTGTTATAGCAACTATTGCAAATATTGTCATTACAAAAAAGACACTGGAGAAAAAATAGATGATTACGATTGATCATATTACAAAGAAATTTGGTCAGGACAAGGTGGCTGTAAAGGACGCCGTATGGACCATACCGGATGGGGCGATTACAGGATTTATAGGACCAAACGGAGCAGGGAAGACGACAACATTTAAAATGGTCACGAGTGTATTGAAACCGGATGCGGGAAAGATCCTTATCAACGGTATGGATATTGTGAAGCAGCCTGTGAAAGCCAAAGAGCAGTTTGGATTTGTATCTGACACACCAGATAATTTCCTGCGTCTGAAAGGGATTGAGTACCTGAATTTTATGGGGGATATCTATGAGGTTCCGGTCAGGGAAAGGACCCGGTTCATCACCACATATGCAAACCGCTTCGGTATCGAACAGGTTTTAGGTGATAAGATTCTCAGCTACTCCCATGGAATGAGACAGAAGAAGATGATCATGGTCGCCCTGATCCACAGTCCGTCGGTCTGGATTCTTGATGAGCCCATGACCGGTCTGGATCCTCAGGCTTCCTTTGAACTGAAGAAAATGATGAGAGAACACGCAGACAGTGGAAAATCAGTGTTGTTCTCCACTCATGTTTTGGAGGTTGCAGAGAAATTGTGTGATCAGGTTGTGATGATCTGTAAGGGTAAGATTCAATTCCAGGGAACCTTGGATCAGTTAGAATCAAAGTTTCCAGAAGACACGGATCTGGAAACGATTTTCATGGAGATGACCTGGCAATGAAAAAAAGATTAAACTGGCGTCTGTCCTCCTTCGGTGCGGCCTGGGAAGCGGGACGACAGACGACCGTAAAAAATCAACAAACCATATAATTTCAAGTCCCATTCTGCTTTTATGCCTGCTTCCGGTCATGTATTATTTGTACCGGGGAGGCATGATCTTGGCGGAACTTTTCGGCAGGGGAAAAACGATTGGAGCAGTTGTAAAATAGAGATGTTGAAGTTATTGAAAAAGGGAGTCTGATGATTCAGGCTTCTTTTTTAGCAGGGGAATCTAAGAATGAAAGAAAATAAAATTATTATTATAGGTGTATTAGCAGTCATGGCAGAAAGAGTGACTTATTTTGCACGTATCTATTTTGTATTTCCGGAGTATCTCAATGTTTTAAAATGGATCTTGTTGGGGATTATGATTGTTTGCATTATTTTATACTATAATATTTCCAAATGAGAAGCGCTGAGTATGATATGTATGTCGTTTGCGTCGAAAGATATGCAGAATACGAAAAAATTTAGAGGAGGGGATCAAAAGTAGTATTATTCAGATATCAAAAGAAAAGCATAGGAGAAAGGAAGGAAAGATCATATGAGGAGAAAAGGAGCAGTCAAAGCAGCGGCATGGTTGATGTCTGCGTGTATGTTGATAGGAAGCCTGCCAGCCATCCCGGGAATGAGCCGGAAGGTTTCAGCGGCAGAAACAAAAATAGAGGGATTTGCGACAAAGGAACAGCTGCTGACAGACTACAGTATGGACGGAGCAGCCCGCAAGAAGATTGGGAAAGTAACATTTGGACAGAATGAAGAGGGAACTGCCCAGAGTTGGTATATTGCCGGAAAGGATCCTGCTACAGAAGATGGGTTGGTGTTGTTTGCGGCATCTCCAATGAAGAAAAAGCAGGCGTTTCACAATCCTGAAACTGATCATCCGTATGATGCAGCCTGGGGATGTGAATATGGAAGTGCTCCAAGTCAGGTAAGTGCAAATCACTATGGAGGAAGTGACATAAGAAAAGTTTTAAAGAATATGTCGAGCGACCCAGCCTATTTTACAGCAGACGAACAGAAGGTAATGAGAGAAACAGCGGTCAAGACAGAGGATCAAAAGAATGGAAGCGTTTATACGACAAAGGATAAGATGTATTTAGCACATGGAGAAGGCGGAAGTAAGCTGATTAGTGTCGGAACAAACGAAGAAAAGGATGTTAATGCGGAGTTAAAAATCGACTTGGATCAGTATCAGAACGGAAGTAGTTGGTTTTGGCTGCGTTCCCCGAATTCTTCCTATGATTATTCAGCGCTGATGGCCCAACCGGCTGGTACTGTGACTACGTATGACAATGGTGTAACTGGAAGGTACTGCCTTGTGCCCGCCTTACAGATTAATCTGACATCGGTTATCTTTGCATCTGCTGCACCAGCAGCAACATCTGAGGGGAGCCAGGAAACGAAAGGAAAAGATATGACCCTGCGTTATGATGCAGGAGAGGATCTTGGATCTGTGGAAATCTTAAATCATAAGACGGCAGAGGTGAAAAAGACAGCAGAAGATCGATATCTGGTCGTGCAAAATGATCAGGGAGTATGGAGAAAGAAAGCAGAAAATGAAACTACCGTTTCAGCAAAAGAAGTTACAATAGATGGAAAAGCCCTAAATTCTTTTAAAGGATGTAAGGTTTGGTTAGAAAAAACCGATGCAACTAGGATTACAAAAGCAACAAGACCGGATCAAACAGGAGAAAAGCTTAGTGAGTACACTGTCACCTTCAAAGATTACGATGGAAAAGTACTGGAAACTCAGAAAGTAAAGTATGAGGAAGGAGCGAAAGCACCAACAGCACCAACAAGAGCCGGATACACGTTTACAGGATGGGATAAGGATTTCAGCAAGGTAACAGGAGAATTAGAAGTAACAGCGCAGTACAAAAAGAATGAATATAAAGTCACCTTCAAAGACTATGACGGGAAAGTACTGGAAACCCAGACGGTGAAGTATGAAGAAGCGGCAAAAACACCAAAGACTCCAACAAGAGCTGGATACACGTTTACAGGATGGGATAAGACTTTTAGTAAGATCACAGCAAATATCATCATAACGGCTCAGTACAAAAAGAACCCGGAACCTGCAAAGAGACCGACAGAGGTTCATCCGGGCATTAATCTCACAAAAAAAGAGATCTTGTCAGGAAAGAAGTTCCGACTGAGTGTAAGAAATCGAATCAAAGGTGCAAAAGTCAGCTATAAGACAAGCAATAAAAAGATTGCAACAGTAGATAAAAACGGAAATGTAAAAGGACTGAAAGCTGGAAGAGCAACAATTACTACAACGATAAGACAGGGAGGAAAAACCTATTACTTAAAGTCTAGCATTACGGTTAAAGGCTATGTGAAGCTGATCAAAGTAAAAAAGACGATTAAAAAAGGAAAGAGTTATAAATTTAAGGCAAAGGCCTATGGAATCAAAGGGAAACTGAAATGGTCTGTCTCCAAAAAGAAGATCGGAAAGATCTCAAAGAGTGGAAAGTTTAAGGCAAAGAAAAAAGGGAAGACTTACGTGACCGTGAAATGTGGAAAGTATAAAGCAAAAGTATGTGTGAGGGTGAAATAAAAAAAGAGAATTAGTTAAAAATCGGGACTCTTTAAAGAGGTCCCGATTTTTTAAATCGTGAAACCTGTTTGATTTGCTGTTTACGCTATTTTTTGGAGAGAATACGTAAGAAACAGCAGCAGATAATGAAATTAAGTAAAATATAAATATTACCAATAAAATAGATAGAGAGAAAGGACTATGAAAGGGAAATGTATGACATTATGTACTATTATGAAGCAAGTACAGTGGGAGAAGCAATTGCTTTTTTGAAAAAAAATCCTAAGGCCAGGATTGTAAGCAGAGAAAGTGATGTGTTTATAAAGAAACGCAATGGAGAGACAACAGGACGTGTTCTGCTCAGTATCGGCAGGATACCAGAACTTCAAAGAATATCTGTGAAGGAAAATGGGGATCTGGAGATTGGAACAGCCATTACCTTAAGTTCCTTACTAAGAGAAACATTGATCTGTGACAAAATTTCTTATCTTAAAAAAGTAGCAGGCCAAACTGGCAGGCCTAAGTGGAAGAAGACAGGATCGATTGGAAATGCTTTTTGTGCTGGGATAATTGGTACAGAAGTCGTCCGGGCTTGTGGTTCGTTGGGAGTAAAACTAAAGATTGCGGGTGAACATGGCACCAGAGTTTTACCAGTAAAAGATTTTTATTCTGTGTCCGTAAAACCAGTATTAAAGCCAGGAGAACTGCTGACCTATATCATTGTGCCTAAAAGGCAAAGTCCTTCTTTGTCTGTCATTAAATAGAACAATTAACAGGGTATCACTCAAAGAAAATGATGTGGTACCCTGTTTTTTCACAATGTTGCTACACTCCAGACTTTAAAAGCTTCTTTTGCATGCTTAGAATAACTTCTGCCTACAGGAAGAACGACCTCGTTTCGCAGGAGGCAGGAGGAAGAAGTAAGTTTTACGACTCTGCTTAAAGCTACCAGATAAGACTTGTGAATCCGGATAAAATTATGTTCGCAAAAACGCTTTTCCAGATTAGAAAGCGTTTCGTATATTTCAAATTGTTCCTGTTTATAATGGATATAAACTTTATGATTTTGAACCTCCAGATAAGAAATATCTTTTAGGGGAATGATGCAGTTTTTACTGCGGTATGTAAAAATCAACTGCTCATCCGCCTCTTGCTCGGCTTTTGTTACAGCCCGGACGATGATTTCTTCAAATTTTTCTTTTGATACAGCATCTTTTATGATGTAATGGTAAGCAAAAACGTCAAAGGCTTCAAGCATCTTGTCAGAAAGGCTGGTAAGAAAGATAATCTTGCTGTCAATTCCATTCTCCCGGAGTTGTTTTGCGGTTTGGATGCCGTCGATGCCAGGCATCATAATATCCAGTAAAATAATGTCGGAAGAAGTCAGATCTTCAGATAAAAATAAAAGCTGCTCTCCCTTGTTGCAAACTTCTATGGTGAAATCCAAATCATATTTTGTCTTAATATTTCTTAACATCCACGTATAGAGTTTGCAGCAAGTATCTTCGTCGTCACAAAGAATTATTCTCATGTTCAGACACCTCCAGATTATTAGTGAACAGCAGAAATCGTTACACAGATTTTGCAACTAAATGGACTGCTGCTCTTTTTTCTATTATAGTATATTGGCTTCAAGAGAAAAAGAGTGAAATGACGTCAACGCAGGAAATTATAGCGGGAATAACATATTAAAGACGGCTGTTAAGTTATACAATCGACAGGGGCAGCTGGATTTTGGGTGTTTGCGTCGGTAGAAGTGTAAAATCAGGAGAAAGGCTCAAAAGAACTTGTGGGAGAAGTATAATATAAACGTTAAAATGATAAGCATAAATGAAGGGAAGGAAAAAATAATGAGAAAAGAAGCAGTCAAAGCAGCTGCATGGCTGATGTCAGCATGTCTCTTAATGGGGAGCCTGCCGGCCAGTCCGGGGAGGACAAGAAAGGTTTCAGCGGCAGAGCCCGAAATAGAGGGATTTGCCACAAAGGAAGAGCTGCTGACAGACTATAGCCTTAGCGGAGCAGCAGACAAGAAAGTTCAAAAAGTAATGTTTGGACAAAATGGAAGAGGAGCTGCCCAGAGCTGGTATATCGCAGGAAAAGATCCTGCCGAAGAGAATGGATTGGTGTTGTTTGCAGCGACACCGCTGAAGGAACGACAGTGGTTTTACAGTCCCAGAGTTACTCATGCTTATGAAGCGAACTGGAGATGTGAGTACAAAAACAATCCAAGTCAGGTAAACGGCAATCACTATGGAGGAAGCGAAATAAGAAGTGTTTTAAAAGATATGTCCAGTGATCCATCCTATTTTTCCGGAGCAGAACAAAGGGTTATGAGAGAAACAGCGATCAGGACAGCGGATCAAGAAAACGGGAGCATTTATACAACAAAAGATAAGCTGTATTTAGCGCAGGGAGAGCTGGGAAGTAAGCAGATTAGTGTTGGAACAAATGAGGAATCGAATGTAAATAAGGGGCTGAAAATTAGCTTGAATCAGTATCAGGATGGAAGCGGTGATTGGTTTTGGCTGCGTTCACCGTGTTCTTGGTATGATCTTTGTGTGTTGGCGGCTCGGTCCGGCAGTGCTGTGGATTACCACAGTATCAGTATAAACAATGCACATCATGTTGCGCCCGCGTTGCAGATGAATTTGTCATCTGTCATTTTTGCATCTTCTGCACCAGCAGCATCATTTGAGGGGAACCAGAGAACGAAAGGAAGAGCTCTGACCATGCGTTATGACGCTGGAAGAAGCCTTGGGTCAGAAACAATTCTGAATCAGGAGAAAGTAGAGATTAGAGGAGTCGCAGGCAATCGTTATCTGGTAGTACAGAACAAGAATGGTGCATGGAGAAAAAAAGTGGAGAGAGAAACCACAGTTTCAGCAAAAGACGTTATGATAGATGGAGTAACTCTCAATTCTTTTAAAAATTGTAAAGTTTGGTTAGAAAAAACGGATGCAGACAGGATCACAAGAGCAACGAGGCCGAATCAAACGGAGACTCCATCTGCAAAACAGACCTTTGATTTTTATGGCATTGGGACTTCGGCAGGAAAAGATGTACATTTTGCACAGCTTGAGTATGCGGGGGGAGATCATGCAATACTGCATGGGCTGAATGAATATGGCAGTCAGATTCATCCATACTTTACGGGAAGATACGCTTATATCAAGGTAAGAAGCAAAGAAGGAAAGCTGTTGTTTTTTAAAGAATATAAAGGGACTGACTGGACACAAAAACACGACACAAAGATCCCAATGCCGGAAGATGCAAGAGTCAGCATTTATCACGCAGAACCAGATCGCTTGCAGACAAACAGTGATGACAGTTTAAAGAAAAATGCGTTTAAGAACACCTATATTTATGTGGTGAAAGATCACAAATTAGTGTCTCAAAAGCTTGAAAAGCAGCAGTTTGAATTTTTAGGTTTAGGGGACTGGGAATTTGCAAAGATGGACATAATCGGCGGAAGTGCATGGATTGATACAAACTATACGGACTATGGACCGCATTGTTACTTCCAGAACCAGGTATATGCTTCTATCATAATCAAAGATCAAAATGGAAAAGTGATCAAGAAAAAAGAATATATCGGCCAAAAGAATGAGCCGGTGGGAAGCGAAGACATTTTACTTGACGAAGGTTATACTGTGACCATTTACCACGCAGAACCAAACCGTCTGCGGACAAACAATGACCAGCAGCTAAAACAGCATATGAAAGAAAATACATTTAGCTATATTTATAAAAACCAGAAATTAGAAGAGATTAAAAGGTGAAGTATGACATTTTCCACATGATTTCCGTTCGGCTCTTAGAATGCCTCACTCCAATCATGTGGAAAATGGATGTAATGTCTGTTGGAGAAGGGCCTCTGTCAAAAAAGGTGCCACCTGTGATAGTGAGATAGCTAAGAATCGGGATCCTTTTAAGGGATCCCGATTTTTAAATGAAATCATGTTAAGATTTAAGATTGTCAGTGATTTTTAGAAACTGATTTACGATTTTAGGATCAAACTGGCGGCCGCTTTGTTTTTTTAATTCAGCGAGGGCTGTTTCCTGGCCCATTCCTTTTCGGTAACACCGGGTGCTTGTCATGGCGTCATAGGTATCAGCAACGCTGATGATCCGGGCAATCAAAGGAATCTCATCGCCTTTAAGACCGCTTGGATAACCAGATCCGTCAAAACGTTCATGGTGGTATAAAGTACCGTTTGATAACCCGTCCAGCATTTTGATATCCTTTAAGATGTCGGCGCCGATTGCCGGATGTTTTTTCATTAACTCATACTCTTTGTCTGTGAGACGGTTTTGTTTTTTTAAGACGGCATCCGGAATGCCGATTTTACCTATATCGTGGAGAAGCGCAACAAAATAAGCATTTTCAGAATCCTGTTCTGACCATCCAAGACTTTGGGCAATCTGTTTCGTATAGCCTGCAACACGCCTGGAATGACCGTTGGTGTCAGGATCTTTGGCATCGATTGTATGAGCTAAAGCAGCCATAGTCTGAAGATATGCCGTCTCAATCTGCCGGGTTTTTTCATCAAGTTTTTTCTGGAGTTCTTTTCGATATCCGGTCAGTTCCAGAGTTTTTTCCACGCGGCTTAGAAGAACTTCTGTTACAATTGGTTTTCCAATAAAATCATATGCCCCGATATTCAGGCACTCTGCCTCTGTTTTGTCTTCTGTGTCAGAAGTCAGAAAAATAACAGGGATATCAGACCACTTTTTTTCTTTGTGAATCTTTAGAAAGAATTCCTTTCCGTCCATCTCCGGCATCATCAGATCAAGCAAAATCAGATCAGGGGTCTGATGCTCCATGATTTTCAGTGCTAAACTGCCAGATAAAGCGGGAAATACATGATAATATTTTTTGAGCAGTATCATTATCTGGTTTAAAACTGTTTTACTATCATCTACGATTAAAATTTTGTGCATTTAAAATTCCTTTCATCAGTAAAATTTATTATTTATATAGAATAGATTAAGAAAAAAGAAAAGTGAGATTATACTTTTCACTGTGGTTGGCAATGTTAATGGAATCATTTTATTTCATTATAATACACTTTTCCAGATAAAGAAAACGTCGTTTGCATCGAAAAATAAGTTGGATGCGAAGATTAAAGCGGGAGGGAGGAGGAAAGTAATATAATGTAAAAGTCAACGAAATCGAGTCAAAGAAAGGAAAGAACTGATGAGAAGAAAAAGAGCAATCAAAGCAGCAGCATTACTGATGTCTGCCAGTCTCTTAATAGGGAGTCTGCCGACAATTTCAGGTCTGGGTATGGGCCGGAAAGTTTCGGCGGCAGAAGAAGAGATGAGTGGGTTTGCCACAAAGGAACAACTGTTGGCGGACTATAGCCTTAGCGGGGCCGCCGGTCAAAAGGTCCAAAAAGTAAGGTTTGGACTGAATGGAAAGGGAGATGTTCAGAGCTGGTATGTTGCCGGAAAAGATCCGGCCACAAAGGATGGATTGGTGTTGTTTGCAGCGACACCATTGAAAGAACAGCAGTTTCAGATTTTTCCAAGGCCGAAAGTGTATGAAGCGAAATGGGGATGCGAGTATGAAACTGATCCAAGCATGGTAAACGGTAACCACTATGGAGGAAGTGAGATTCGAGCTGCTTTAAAAGCTATGTCCAGTGATCCGTCATATTTTTCCGCATCAGAGCAGAAGCTTATGAGAGAAACAGCGGTCATGACAGGAGATCAAAGAAATGGAGGTCTTTATACAACAAAAGATAAATTGTATTTAGCACAGGGAGAACCCGATTCCGGAACGATTCAACTCGGAACAATTAAGAAATCGGATGTGAAACATGGGCTGCCGCTTAAATTAAAACTGTATAACACTGAAAATAATGATAAATGGTTTTGGCTGCGTACGCCATACGCTGTCCAAGGGTTATCTGAAAGTCTGCTGACCGCTCGCTCTGCTGGTGTCAGTGCTGCTGTTGCGGATACTGAAGGGACCGCAATTGTGCCCGCTCTACAGATTGATCTGTCATCTGTCATCTTTGCATCCACAGCGTCCTCAGAAAAGGGACAGGAAACGCAAAGGAAAGAGTTGACTCTGCGCTATGATGCGGGAAAGAGCCTTGGCTCGGCAACCGTCTTGAATCATGAAACGGTAAAAGTAAAGGGCTCAGCAGAGGATCGTTATCTGGTAGTGCAGAATAAGTATGGCACATGGAGGAAGAAAGCGACGAAAGAAACCACTGTCCCAGCCGAATATGTCACGATAAAAGGAGAAGAGCTCACCTCTTTTAAAGACTGTAAAGTATGGATAGAAAAAACCAGTGAAGATCGACTGACAAGAGCAACAGAAGCAGAAGAAAAGGCAGCGGTAACGTTTAAAGACTATAACGGAAAGGTGCTGGAAACTCAGGAAGTGAACTATGGTGAAAAAGCGAATGCACCAAAAACCCCAACAAGAGAGGGATACACTTTTACAGGCTGGGATAAGAATTTTAACAAGATTACAGGAAATGTGACTATAACAGCTCAGTATCGAAAGAATCCGGAGCCAACGCAGCCAAAGCAGCCAACGATTCGTCCAGGCATCAATCTTACAAAGAAAGAGATTTTGTCAGGGAAAAGTCTTAAATTGAGCGTAAAGAATCGAGATAAAGGTGCTGTTGTAAGCTATAAAACAAGCAACAAAAAGATCGCCGCTGTGAATCAGAATGGAACCATTAAGGGAGTTGCTGCGGGAAGAGCAACGATTACTACAATAGTGAGACAAGGAGGAAAAACTTATACGTTCAAAACCAGCGTGACTGTGAAAGGCTATCTGAAACTGACGAAAGTGAAGAAAACCATAAAAAAAGGAAAGAGTTATAAATTTAAAGCGAAAGCTTATGGGATTAAAGGTAAATTTCACTGGACCGTGTCTAATAAGAAGATTGGAAGCATTTCAAAAAGTGGTAAGTTTAAAGCAAAGAAAAAAGGAAAAGTTTATGTAATTGTGAAAAACGGAAAATATAAGGCAAAGTTCCGTGTACGAGTAAAATAAACAGAAACTACTTTGGGAGGATTTGCCGATGAAAAATGTTTTAATTACTGTCATTTTGATAGTCAGTGTTGCTATAACGGCAGCAATGGGAATCAGAAGCTTTCTTTATCAAAGAAAGCGGCAAGGAGTTGACTATTACACAAAGATAACGCCGCTCTCTGAACGTAAAGAAAAAAATGATTATTTTTATAAAGTCAAAGCATTTGATAAAAACGGGAATGCCATAAAATTGAACTTTTATGGCATGGACGGACATCCTATCAAGAAAGGCGCATATCTCAAGATTACATACGGAATCGTATCTGATGGAAGCAATGATGTGAAAAGATGGGAAGAGGTAAACAAAAGTTCAATTCCTGAGAAGGCTCTGGGAAAAATAGAGAAAGACTAGATGTACGATCTGTCTCTTAAAATAAGAGAGTATGAGATAGAGTGTGTTAGTTCAATAATATGGACTACACACTCTATTTATATTGACAATTACAGACAGTTATACATCAAAATAGAACACCGGTTTAAATCCCCATATTCAAAATTATCATAGGCGGTTTTGAGCCGGTCCAGGAGATTTTGCAGTTCTCCCGGATAAGTGTATCGGTCCAATTTTGCAATAGCATCGGAGACCTCTTGATAATCCATTTCATTGACGGCAATACAGAGACTTTTGATGATATCTTCGGGATAACCGGAAAGAGATTCTTTCGTTTCGTCTGCCGCCGGTACGGCTTTGATACAACAATCCAGTTCTTCTAATATAAGGTCTGTATAGTCCAGCAGTTCCTGATACTTCTGTGTGATGGATTTCCAGTTGTTTTGGTGGCCAAAATCCTCCATTGTTTTCGCCAAGTCCGAAAATTCTAGGGCGCCTACGGATTTTGAGGCAGATTTAATGGCATGGACGTGGATGGTAAACAATTTGATATCCTGGTTTTCATAGATTTTATCCAATTCATTTCGGCGTTCAAAGAGACCCTGCCGGAAGGTTTTCAGCATCTCCAAATAAAAATCAGCCGAGTGATCAAAATATTCCAGGGATGCATCAACGTCGAAATGTTTCAAAGATGTAAAACAGGCTTTGACTTCTTCTGAGATAAAAGCTTCGTCCAGCTTTTTTTCCACAATCTTTAAGACGGCTTTGTCCTGTAAATACTGAAGGAGGGTGTTGTGCAGTTCTTTGACATTGATCGGCTTTGCAAGGAAGTCAGAAAATCCCTGTTCTGTGAAATAGGTTTTCGCATCGGAGAAGACATTGGCTGTCAGGGCAACGACAGGAAGATCTTTTCTGATGCCGTCCATTTTTCTCAGCTTCTGTACCGTCTCGATTCCGTCCATTCCGGGCATCATATGGTCCAGGAAAATCAGATCATAGTCTTTTGCGGAAGCCATTGTGAGTGTATCAAAACCATTGGACGCCACATCAATATCCATTTCATAAGGTTCCATCAATCGTTTTGCAACGGAAGAATTGACATCATTGTCATCTACGATCAATATGTGGGCAGAAGGAAACGTTGTATCCTCGTAAACGTTTGTCTTTTTGGACGCGGTCTTGACCGGATGGCCGTTTAAGATATTTGCAGTCTGCATCATCAGGTTGTACGGATACAGCTGCTGATAGTTATAGTATTTGGATTCCGTAGTATCACTGTTTTTCATAAGAAGCAGCACATGATCCTGCAAAAATAAGGAATCGATCATTTCCTGGCAGGATGGGAAATCCGCCTGCTGCATGATCAGATAAGAATTCTTGTTTGATCTGTCCAGACTGATGGAGGAGACGGACGAAATCAAAGAAGGATGGATGCTAAGCTTGCGCAGTTCGCGTATGACATATTTTGTCAGTTCTTTATCCGATTCTGGAAGATAGACATAAACCTCGGCCTGTTCCATTTTGTCAGACGGCGGAATCATAGGAGCGGCTAAACAGATTTCCTGTGGAATGGTAACAATAAATGTACTGCCTTTTCCGTATTCACTTTCTACCGAGATACTGCCGCCCATCAGTTCTGTTAGTTTTTTTGAGATAGAAAGACCCAGTCCGGTTCCCATAATCGTTTGATTTTTTTTAGGATCGACTCTGCTGAATTGCCGGAACAAGTGTTTTTGATCTTCCTCTTTGATTCCTGATCCGGTGTCGGAAATAAAGAAGGAGAGCTCTGTTTTGGTCTTCGACAGATTCTTAGCGCGAAGCTTCAGTTCGATATTACCGGAAACTGTAAATTTTACAGCATTTGCAAGCAGATTGGTCAGGATTTCTCGGATCCGCATCTCATCTCCGATGAGCTGCCTTGGGATGGAGGGGTCCAAATCAGTGAAAAAATGCAGACTTTTTTTGCTTAGACGAGCGGAAATTATGCTGCATATGTCTGAACACATCGTTGCAGGAGAATATTTTCCTGTGGTCAGCTGTATATTTCCCGTGTCCAGTTTGGAGAAGGACAGCAGGCTGTTGATGATTCCTAAAAGTCCGTTGCCAATTTCATAGATCGTGGATATGTCCTGCTCCACATCCAGAGGGAGATTTTTTCGCAGCAGCAGTTCACTTAAATTCAGGATAGCGTTCATCGGAGTTCTGATCTCATGGCTCATATTGGCGAAAAACGCCATCTTTTCCTGGTGGATCTGCCGTTCCTTCTCTGCAAGCCTTGCCAAATGCTCTTCTTCCATTTTTTCGCTGTGGATGTCCTGTGTGCAGAAAATAATATTTGTTTTGTCGTCTTTTAAGTAGCTGTATTCCGCTCTTTTCCAGCGGTAAGATTCATGGGTCCTGATCCGGTATGTAAAACTGTAGGAGGTATCAGGTCTTTGGTTGAGATAACCGGTAATGCCGGAGAGCGTTGCATTCATCAAAAGTTCTTTCGCCTCTTCATCATAGGCCAGCTCCTTTGCTGCATGAAACGTGAGTTCGTCAAAATCTCCTTCCAGTTTTTTTTGGGAAAACCAGTCTCTGTCCTGTACGGCATAAATTTGATATTTGCCGTTCCCGGTGTTGATCAGCCCAAGCGTCTCATAGCTTTGGCTAACGATCAAAGTACACATTTCATTTAAAATCTGGATTTCTTTTTCTTTGGCATAATCGGAGTAAAGTTGTTTTTCTACGTTGGCCGTGTCATCAGAGAACACACAAATATAGGTTTGTGTAAGAGCGGAAGAAGAGAGAAGAGATGCTGTCCCGCTCAGCCACGATTTCTTTTCTCCTACATAAATCGGACGGGTAAAAGGAAAGTGGTCTCCGATATTTTTCAGACGACTTAATGCATCAATGAATTCATCGTATGCATTTCCCGGAAGTTTATCGATGAAAGAATGAAAATCAAATGAGTAGTCTGAAGAAGTTTCATAGCCCAAGATTTTGCAGCCAAAATCATTGATATGGAGAAGAGTCAGACGATCACCGTCTCTCTGAAACTGCATGACTCCGGTGGGAAGATTTTCATAAGTCGATTTTAAAAAAAGGAATTCCTGCTGCTGATCCAACAAATCATCTCCTGTCTGTTTTCTTTCTATTATATTATATCCAAATCAAAGGGGAAAGAGCAGCGGAGCATAAAATTTTGTTGTTTAGGACGCTGAAATGGTCGGATACGAATCATGTCTAAAAAATGGGTATAGAGAAGATAAAATAGATAAAAATATGCAAACAGAAAGGAAGGCCTATGAAAAAGATTATTTTTGCTGCGGTGGCTCTGATTTTTATTGCTGCTGCGGTGATAAGTGTGAAGGAAATTTTACATGGAAAAAAGGATACAGGAATCAGTTACTATGCAAAAATCATAGCAGGATCGGAGAAGAAGAAAAACTCAGAGTGTTTTTACCATATAAAAGGATTTGACGAAAATGGTAACGACAGGATGCTGACAGTATATGCAGATCAGGGTCAGCCTTATCCAAAAGGGAAATATTTGAAAATCACTTGTTCTGCGAAAGCTGACGGATCGAATGAAATGATGTGGAGTATGGTGAAACAGAGCAGCATTCCGAAAGAGGCAATATTAAAAATACGGAGATGGGAAAAACGAATTAGACAGCTGGCTGTTAAGAAGAGTTCTCAATTAGGGAATAACTTAAATGTACAGAGGAACATTGATAAAACAAAAAAACTGATTGCATTTTCTTTTGACGATGGGCCTGCCAGGGAGAATACAGACCGGGTGGTAAAAGCATTGGCAAAGAATCATGCAAGAGCAACTTTTTTTATGCTTGGACAGAACGCTTCCTATTATCCGCGGCTTGTAAAAGAAGTAAAAGATTCAGGGAATGAGGTGGCCGGACACTCCTGGAATCATCCGCAGCTGACCAAATTGGGTGCAGCAGGGGTATGCCGCCAGATGCAGAAAATGAATTATGCGATTTCAAAAGTGACCGGCTCGGATGTAGGTCTGCTGCGCCCGCCTTACGGAGCCATTGATCGGATGGTGAAAGCCAATATTAACGCGCCATTGATCTTGTGGAGCATTGATACATTAGACTGGAAGACTTTAAATACAGATGCCACAGTAAATACGATCCTTAAACAAGCGAAGGACGGAGACATCGTATTGATGCATGATATTCATAAACCCTCTGTGGCAGCGGCAGAAAAAGTCCTTCCACTGCTGAAAGACAGAGGATTTGAAGTCTGTACAGTTTCAGAGTTATTGAAGGCAAAGGGAATCACTGTGGATAAAGGCGATGTTGTCATTAGTGCCAATCAGATTTATAAGTATAAAAAGAATCAGAGATAGAAAAAGTGTTGTTTGCGTCGTATAAAGTGCAGTTTGTGGGTTTTAAGAAAAAAATAGGATGTAACCTGTTATAATTAATTTGTAATTAATCATCAGCTGAGGAAGGACAGCTGGAAACTTTTTTCCTCAAAAAAAGATAAACTCCTTTTGCAGAAGAGCCGTCCGGCAGACCGGGCGGCTCTTTTGAGATTTAAAAAGCTTGCGAATAGATTGCAAAAAGCAAGCAAAAAATATATAATAAAAGTAATAGAAAATAAAGGAGATGATAGATATGGCTAAGACATCAAATATTTTTACCCGTGTAGATCCTGAAATAAAAGAGCAGGCAGAGCAAGTGCTTGAGCGTTTGGGCATTCCGATGTCAAATGCAGTTGGGATGTTTTTAAGACAAGTTGTGATGCAGCGGGGACTGCCATTTGAAGTGAAGCTGCCCAAAGATATGCCGCTTGTATACGACTCCCTTACGAAAAAACAATTTGATGCGGAAATAGAAAAGGGCATGGATGATATAAGAAAGGGAAGGGTATATTCGGCAGAAGATGTCGAAGAGGAGATGAAGCGGGATTACGGGATATGAGTTGCAGGATTTTTTATACAAAAAAGGCAAAACAGGATTTGAGAGATATATATGAATATATAGCGTATGAACTGCTTGTGCCGGAAACAGCATCTGAACAAACTCGTAGAATTATGAAAGAAATCAAGACACTTGATGAAATGCCGAGACGTTATCGTTTATATGAGGAAGAGCCATGGCATAGTGAAGAAATCCGATTTTTTCCGGTGGATAATTACCTTGTGTTTTATCAACCTAATGAGTCCCAAAATACAGTGAGTATTGTTCGTATTATGTACGGTGGGAGAGACATCAAAAATCATTTGGATAGAACGACAATCGATTAATATTTTTCTGACGTGGCAGAAAGAGCCGTCCGGCAGACCGGGCGGCTCTTCTGGCAGCTTAAATTATTTCTTATACCGATAAACATCATTCGCACTTACCACGACATCTCCCGGATGCAGAGTAATATTTCTCGCCTCAAGGAGCTCCGATACCGTACATACTTGAAAGCCTTTCTTTTCAAGTTTCGGGAGTACCTTTTTCACAGCTTCCGCCGTGGGAGCATGGATGTCATGCATCAGGATGATATCTCCGTCTTTGGCCTGCTTTAAAATGGCATCAGCAGTCTTGTCTGCATTCAGTGTTTTCCAGTCCAAAGTATCAATGCTCCACAGGATCAGCGGATCTTTCACCGTATTTTTTACAGTTCGGTTAATGGAACCATAAGGCGGCCTTAAAAGTCCCACATCAGATCCGGTCACAGAAGCAATGGCTTCGTTCATCTGCGACATCTGTTTTTTCACACCTTTTTTACCGAGTTTTGTGAGCAGCGGATGGTTCCAAGAGTGGCCGGCGACTTCATTGCCTGATTCCTCAACTTTTTTTACAAGGTCAGGATAATATTTTGCATTCTGGCCAAGCATAAAAAAGGTAGCCCTCGCATTGTTTTTATCCAGGGCCTTTAGTATTTTCTCCGTATTTTTTCTGGAAGGTCCGTCATCGAATGAAAACGCGATGAGTTTTTTCTCGGGATCGACTCGTTTGGGAAGAAAGGGGAAATCGCCCAGTTTAAACTGTGTAATTTCGCGGACGATCTTCTGGTTCTTTTGAATCTCTCCGCTGGCAGCCGAGGATTCCTGAAGAGAACTTGTCTCTTTGCTGGTCCGGAACAGGTAAATGCCCTGAAAAGCGATGATTGACAGCATTAAGATCAGCACTGCGGTTTGTCCTTTGTTTAATCCTTTTTTCATTTGTGCCTCCTATCCATACATAGTATTTCCGTTTTCCAGCAATCCTTGACAAAAGAACATGGAAAGGCAGGGTGAAATTACAAGCTATAATTTATTGTATGTGGAGAGATCTGATTATATTAAGAAAAATCTGTTATAATGAAACATATCATATTTTATAAATTTTTGAATATCACTTATTTGACGGAGTATAAAGGATAGAGTTTATGGATATTAAAAGAATCGGAGAAGCCGGGCAGCTTAGATCCATGGATACGGTGAATGGATTTGATGTGCGTCCGGGGTTTTACCTTCAAAACGGTGCGACTGCTATTGAAGGCGGCGTGAGTTTCACCGTACATACGAAAAACGGAACTGCCTGTACATTAGTTTTATATGAAAGAAAGGCACAGGAACCTTTCGCTGAAATACCGTTTCCGGAAAATTACCGGATCGGAAATGTATACTCGATGATCGTTTTCGGCCTGGATATCCGGAAGATCGAATACAATTACAGAGTTGACGGGCCGAAGGATTTAAAAAAGGGACTTTTGTTTGACAAGGAGCGGTATCTTTTAGATCCCTATGCAAAAGCCGTCACCGGTCAGAGCAACTGGGGCGAGAAACCTGAGTACAGCAGGGACTGTTATCGGGCGAGAGTCGTCTCCAATGACTTTGACTGGGGAAGAGCCAGGCGAAAACCCACAGATATGCGGGACCTTATCATCTATGAACTTCACACCAGAGGATTTACAAAACACCATACATCAGATGTAAAACATCCGGGAACCTTTGACGGGATCCGGGAAAAGATTCCTTATCTGAAGGATCTGGGCATCAATGCCGTGGAACTGATGCCGATCTTTGAATTTGACGAGACGAGGGATACCAGGTATGTCAATGGTAAAAAACTTTTGGACTACTGGGGTTATAATCCGGTCAGCTTTTTTGCGCCGAATACAAGCTACAGCTCGGAAAAAGAATTTAACAGAGAGGGTTCAGAGCTTAAATACCTGATCCGGGAACTTCACGACAATGATATTGAAGTAATCCTTGATGTGGTGTTCAACCACACGGCGGAGGGAAATGAGAACGGTCCGTTCATATCTTTTAAAGGATTTGACAATAATATATATTATATGCTTACGCCGGACGGAAAATATTATAATTTCAGCGGCTGCGGCAATACACTGAACTGCAATCACCCGGTCGTTCAGAACATGATCCTGGACTGTTTAAGGTACTGGGTGACGGATTACCGGATCGACGGATTCCGGTTTGACCTGGCATCGATTCTCGGAAGAAGTGAGGACGGTTCACCATTAAGTAAGCCTCCGCTTTTGGAAAGGCTTGCATTTGACCCGATCCTGGGCCGTGTGAAATTAATTGCTGAGGCATGGGACGCTGCGGGTCTTTATCAGGTGGGCACGTTTCCGTCATGGAACCGGTGGTCTGAGTGGAACGGCAGATACCGGGACGATATGAGAAGATTCCTGAAAGGAGATCCGGGCCTTGTGAAAGCCGCTGCCCAGAGGATGAGCGGCTCCAGGGATATCTATGACAGGGAGAGCCGGGGCGATACGGCTTCAGTGAATTTTATCACCTGCCATGACGGATTCACGATGTGGGACCTTTATTCCTATAATGAAAAGCACAATCTGGATAACGGATGGAACAATACGGACGGAGACAACAATAACAACAGCTGGAACTGCGGTGAAGAAGGGTACACTGACCGGCAGGATGTCATAAAGCTCAGGAAAAAGCTTGTGAGAAATGCTTTTGCGGCGCTGATGACCAGCCAGGGTGTCCCGATGATGTATGCGGGGGACGAATTTTTGAATACCCAGTATGGCAATAACAATGCCTACTGTCAGGATAATGAAATTTCGTGGCTGAATTGGGATCTGCTTTTGGAAAATCATGAGACCACTCAGTTTGTCAAAGAGATGATCCGTTTCAGAAAAAAACACCCGGTGTTAAGATCCAGAGGGGAGGATGCGCTGTGCGGACTGCCTTCCGTCAGCTTTCACGGAGAAGAACCGTGGAAGTTAAAGGAGGATGACCAAAACCACCTTCTGGGTGTCCTGTTTGCCGGAAGAGAAAAAGATAGTGACACAGATGATATTGTTTATGTTATGATGAATATGCATTGGGAGCCGCATACTGTGAGGCTTCCCGAACTTCCGCTGGATTACTTCTGGGAGATTTTTTCAGATACGGCCGGCGAGCCGAAAAATAGCCGGCTGCCCGGAGGAGAGATCCGGATGGAAGAGCGGAGTATGATTATATTAGAAGGGAACCAGATGGGACGGAAGGGCGATGTCATCTGTCTCTAAAGATAAAGTTTAAGTAAAGGAAGAGAATGTAAGATGTGGATTGCAGATCAGTGGAACGATTATGAAGTTTTAGATACTTCTTGTGGTGAAAAATTAGAAAGATGGGGAGACTATTATTTAGTACGGCCGGACCCTCAGGTTTTATGGCAGACACCAAAGAAGTTAAAGCAGTGGAAGAAGCCAAACGGACATTATCACAGGAGCAGCAGAGGCGGCGGACAGTGGGAGTTCTTTGATCTCCCTAAGACCTGGGATATCAGGTACAGAGAACTTACATTTCATTTGCAGCCATTCAGCTTTAAACATACAGGAGTTTTTCCGGAGCAGGCAGTGAACTGGGATTGGTTTTCAGATAAGATCAAAAAGGCCGGGCGGCCTGTAAAGGTGCTGAACCTGTTTGCCTACACAGGGGGCGCCACATTAGCCGCAGCCGCAGCCGGGGCATCCGTGACTCACGTGGATGCCTCCAAAGGCATGGTGAACTGGGCAAAAGAGAATGCCCAGGCCTCCGGCCTGAAAGACAAACCGATCCGCTGGCTGGTGGACGACTGTGTGAAATTTGTAGAGAGGGAGATCCGCCGGGGGAACCACTACGATGGGATCATCATGGACCCTCCGTCCTACGGCAGGGGACCAAAAGGAGAGATCTGGAAGATTGAGGAAAAGATTTTTCCGCTTGTTCAGCTCTGTACAAAGATTTTGTCGAAAAACCCCTTATTTTTTCTGATCAATTCTTATACGACCGGACTCCAGCCGGCTGTGCTCTCCTATATGCTGGGAACGGAAGTCAAAGCAAAGTTCGGCGGGAAAGTGACGGCAGATGAGATCGGGCTTCCGGTTTCTTCAAATGGCCTGGTTCTGCCATGCGGAGCCTCAGGCAGGTGGGAATCAGTATAGATATTTCAGAAATCTTAATTTTTGCTGAATTTTGTTGGAATACGTAAAAAACAATTGAAATTTTTCTGACTTTGTTTATAATTAAAAAGAGCGTGTATACGAATAATTGACATTTAACATAATGATAATAATAGAAAATTCGAAAGGGGAATTTTGAAACATGGCAGGTTCAGATATCGGAATTGATTTAGGTACGGCCAGCGTCCTGGTTTACGCAAAGGGCAAAGGAGTCGTTTTAAAAGAGCCATCTGTAGTGGCATTTGACAGAGATACAAACAAGATCAAGGCAATCGGGGAAGAAGCCCGTCTGATGCTGGGAAGAACACCGGGGAATATCGTTGCAGTGCGTCCGCTGCGCCAGGGTGTGATTTCTGACTATACAGTGACAGAAAAGATGTTAAGCTACTTTATCAACCGCACCGTCGGAAAGTCTATTTTCGGACGGAAGCCGCGCATCAGCGTGTGTGTGCCGAGCGGTGCCACGGAAGTAGAGAAAAAGGCAGTTGAGGATGCGACCTACCAGGCAGGTGCAAGGGAAGTATCCATTATTGAAGAACCTGTTGCGGCAGCCATCGGCGCCGGAATCGATATCGCAAAGCCATGCGGAAATATGATCGTGGACATCGGAGGAGGAACAGCCGACATCGCTGTTATTTCTCTTGGAGGAGTCGTTGTCAGCACTTCCATCAAGGTTGCCGGAGATGATTTTGATGAGGCAATCGTGCGCTACATGCGCAAAAAACATAACTTACTGATCGGTGAGCGTACTGCTGAGGACATTAAGATCAACATCGGCACTGTCTACAAACGTCCGGAAAATGCGACGATGGATGTCCGCGGAAGAAACCTTGTGACAGGACTCCCAAAGACCGTGACTGTTACATCTGAAGAGACAGAAGAAGCTTTAAGAGAGCCTGCTTACCAGATCGTAGACGCTGTTCACAACGTACTGGAGAGAACTCCGCCTGAGCTTGCGGCCGATATCTCAGACCGCGGGATCGTTCTGACTGGAGGAGGATCTCTGATCCAGGGTCTGGAAGAACTGATCGAATCTAAGACAGGAATCAACACGATGACAGCAGAGGACCCTCTGACAGCAGTTGCCATCGGAACTGGAAAATACATTGAATTTTTATCCGGAGAAGACAAAAAGGGCGAGAAATAATCACTTAGTTTTTTCAGCGCTTTTTTAAGCCGGCAGAGGACAACCAGGGTATTTTATCCTGGTTGTTTTGTTACGCCGGGCGTTTGTGTAAAGGAGGGGAGAAGCATGGGACGGATTTCCGGATATGTTGACCATGTCCGTTTTCGGAATGAGGACAACGGATATACGGTGCTGAGTCTTGATATGGACGGCGATGAGGAGACTGTAGTCGGGGTATTCCAATTTCTGCACGAAGGCGAGTATATGGAACTGGAAGGGGAATATGTGGAACATCCGGTTCATGGCCCACAATTTCAGATGACTTCCTATGAAGTTACGATGCCGGATGACATTCAGAGCATGGAACGGTATCTGGGCTCCGGGGCAATCAAAGGGGTTGGCCCGGCGATCGCCAAGAGAATCGTCAAAAAGTTTAAGATGGACACGTTCCGCATTATCGAGGAGGAACCGGAGAGGCTTGCGGAGGTAAAGGGAGTCACCGAAAAGAGAGCACGCAGCATCGCGGTGGAGTTTTCCGAGAAGCAGGAAATGCGCCAGGCCATGATGTTTCTGTCCGGCTATGGGATTACCACTAATCTGGCGGTGAAGATTTTTAAGGAGTACGGCGATAAGCTGTACGGGGTGATCCAGAACAATCCATATCAGATGGCGGATGATATAGAAGGCGTAGGATTTAAGATTGCTGATGAAATCGCCAGGCAGGTTGGTATCGGCAGCAGTTCGGATTACCGGATCATATCGGGCATTTTTTATACTCTGATGCAGGGTCTTGCATCAGGGCATATTTATCTGCCCAAAGAAATCCTTTTAAGAAATACTTCAAGGATGCTTGAGGTGGAAGAGGAGATGATCGAGCCTCATCTTCTGGACATGATGATTGAGAAAAAGATTATTATAAAAGAAGAGGAGGACCAGACAAGAATTTATGGGGCGGCCCAGTATTATCTGGAACTTAACACGGCCAGGATGCTGTGCGATCTCAATATGACTTACGATGTGTCTGTTTCCGAGGTGAGGACTATGATCGCAAAGATTGAAGACGGTCTTCAGATTACCTTTGCGGAGAAACAGAAAGAAGCCATAGAAGCCGTCGCCGAAAATGGAGTCGTGATTCTGACCGGAGGCCCGGGAACGGGTAAGACGACGACCATCAACGGAATGATCCGCTACTTTGAGTCTGAAACTCTGGATATCAGACTCGTGGCCCCCACGGGGAGGGCGGCAAAACGGATGACAGAGGCTACCGGATATGAGGCGACCACGATCCACCGTCTGTTGGAATTGAATGGGGATTCCAGCAGCGGGGACAGCATGAAGTTTGAACGGAATGCCGCGAATCCTATTGAAACGGATGTGATCATCGTGGATGAGATGTCTATGGTGGATATTTTTCTGATGAATTCCCTTTTAAGCGCTGCGGTTCCGGGTACAAGGTTTGTGTTTGTGGGGGATGCCAACCAGCTTCCTTCCGTCGGCCCGGGAAATGTGCTGAAGGATATGATTGCTTCCGGATCTTTTAAGGTGGTGGAACTGAATCAGATTTTCCGGCAGGATGAAGCCAGCCACATTGTAAGCAATGCCCACAGGATCAATGAGGGGAAGTCTATTGAGCTCGATAATAAGAGCAGGGACTTTTTCTTTCTTGAGAGAGAGAGGCTCGGAGATATTTTAGGTGTTCTGGTATACCTGGTGAGAGATAAGCTGCCGGCTTATGTAAATGCCAAGCCGTATGACATTCAGGTGCTGACCCCTATGCGCAAGGGGGAACTGGGTGTCGATAAGCTCAACGAAGTTCTCCAGGAATACCTGAATCCTCCGGCGGAGGAAAAGCAGGAGAAACAGGCGGTTTCCTGTCTGTTCCGTGAAGGCGACAAGGTCATGCAGATCAAGAACAATTACCAGATGGAGTGGGAAGTAAAGAATGAGAAGGGATTTACCGTGGAAGAGGGCAAAGGCGTCTTCAACGGCGATATCGGACGGATCACAAGGATCAATGACTACACGGAGAAAGTCACCGTAGTCTTTGACGACATCAGAGTGGCGGAATACTCTTATTCCATGCTGGATGAGCTGGAACTGGCCTATGCGGTGACGATCCATAAGTCACAGGGAAGTGAGTATCCGGCAGTGGTCATGCCGCTGCTTACGGGACCGAGAGTTTTGTTTAACAGAAATCTTCTCTACACCGGAGTGACCCGGGCGAAGCAGTGTATTACGATGGTGGGCCGGAAGTCAACGGTACAGCAGATGATTCAGAATGTAAATGAACAGAAGAGATACTCGACGCTTTGTCAGAGGATCAATGAACAGGAAGAACTGATGCCTTAGGGGGATCGGTTCTTTTTTTTGTTTCATCGGAAAGTTCTGCAATAAAAATGTGATTTTATCACATCAAAATCGGTATAAAAATGTGATTGTATTTTTTTGGACTTCTGTATATAATAAAAATGTGATGAAAAACACTTAAATTAAAATAAAAATGTGGGAAGTGAGTCTATGGAAAGATTTATTTTAAAGAAGCTACTGGACTGGAAGAATTCTTCCTACCGTAAACCACTGATTATGAAGGGTGTGCGTCAGGTAGGTAAGACCTGGATTCTAAAAGAGTTCGGCAGATGCTATTATGAAAATACCGCTTATTTTAACTTTGATGAGAACGAGGAATATAAACAGTTCTTTGAAACAACAAAGGACGTCAATCGGATCTTGCAGAATCTGATGCTGGCCAGTGGTCAGAAGATTGTACCGGAAAAGACTCTCATCATCTTTGACGAAGTACAGGACTGTCCCAAGGTTATCAATTCTATGAAGTATTTCTGCGAGAATGCACCGCAGTATCATATTGCCTGCGCCGGTTCTCTGCTGGGCATTGCCTTGGCAAAGCCTTCTTCTTTCCCTGTGGGCAAGGTCAACTTCATGCAGATTGACCCTATGATTTTTACAGAGTTCCTGCTGGCTAATGGTGATGAGAACTTGGTAAAGTACTTGAAAACGGTGAACACAATTGAGCCGATCCCCGATGCTTTCTTTAACCCTCTGTATGAAAAACTCAAGATGTATTATGTAACCGGAGGTATGCCGGAATCTATTAAGATGTGGACAGAGGCACGAGATGTCGCTGCTATGCAGGAAGCCTTGTCCGGGATCATTGGCGCCTACGAGCGTGATTTTGCGAAGCATCCTAATATCAGCGAGTTCCCGAAGATTTCTATGATCTGGAAGTCCATACCGTCCCAGCTGGCAAGGGAGAACAAAAAGTTCATCTACAAGGTTGTCAAAGAGGGAGCAAGAGCGCGTGAATATGAGGATGCTTTGCAGTGGCTGGCAGATGCCCGTCTGGTGCATAAAATCTACCGCAGTTCCGCTCCTGGTCTGCCTGTAGCTGCCTATGATGACCTTTCGGCTTTTAAGATTTATCTGGTGGATGTAGGTCTGCTCCGCCGTCTGGCACAGCTGGCACCTACAGCTTTTGGGGAAGGCAACCGTCTATTCACGGAGTTTAAGGGTGCGCTGACAGAGAACTTTGTACTACAAACCTTGGTTACGCAGTTTGAAGTGGTTCCTCGTTACTGGACACAAAGGAATCCTCCCTATGAGGTAGATTTCCTAATCCAGCGTGAGAATGACATTTTCCCTGTCGAGGTCAAATCCGAGGCAAATACCGCCAGCAAGAGTCTAAAGAAATTCAAGGAACTGTTCCCAGACAAAGTCAAACTCCGTATCCGTTTCTCTCTCGATAATTTGAAACTGGATGATGATGTGCTGAATATTCCTCTGTTCATGGCAGATCAGACTGATCAACTGATCGGATTGGCATTAGAACAGATCTAGAAATAAACACAAAAGTATTGCATTGTATAAAACAGCATCCTTGCAAAGGCTGCTGTTTTTGTGTTTTTATGGATTTTGAGTTGATTCTTTAGCGGGAGAGTGTTATTATTTTTACATAAATATAGAAATAAGATATTAAGATAATAACAGAGGTGAGTATATGGAGAAGCCGATTTATCGAGAAATTTTATTACAGTATATTAATAAACAAGAACCAGAACAGCCTATCCTTACAGAAAGAATTGCAAAGTATGCTGCGGTGTGCCTTGGAGTGGATGAAGATAAGGTGAAGAAAGCTGTAAATGTAAATATGGCCCGGCTTGAAAAAGCAGACTTACTAATAAGAGTAACAAAAGGGGTTTATTGCAGGAAAATAAAAACCCCTTTTGGTTATTATAGGCCAAATAAAGAAACTGTATTTTGTAATCAGCTTTTGCGGGATGATACCGGTGCAATCGGATATGAAACGGGCTTATCTGCGCTAAATAAGCTCGGTCTTGTTTCTCAGATGCCAAACCGCAGGAGTATTGCAACAAATCTTCATAACAAAAGAGTTCCGAAGGAGTTTCAGGTAGATGTGCGCAAGCCGGTAACTACGATTACTGAGTCAAACTATAAGTATCTTCAATTTTTAGATGCCGTGCGGGGGTTAGCGCATGCGCCAGTGGATGTATTGAAACCTGAATTAGTTTTGAGGGGGACAGCAAAAGATTTTGATTTGAATACCGATATATTAATCCTTTTTGCGCGAAAGTATTATAATCAGAAAACTTTGCTGAAAACGATTGATATTTTGCTGGAGGGTGTGTATGAAACTGCATAAGGATAAATATAAGTTTTTTAGCACTATTTCCGTCACGCTTTGAAATGCGTTCCTCCAATAGTGCTAAAAAACTATCGTTAGATAGTCCCAAATGGACCGCCGCAGAGACTTTGCTGAATGTTAGAAAATCTTACATCTCTGAGGTAGCAAGTCGTAAAACTAGTCAAAATATCATGACATACAAAAAAATACCCTGGCAGTTAAACACAGACTTCTTTTCTGTGCCTAACTATCAGGGTATATCTTATTTCTGTTACTGTTTATCCGAAGCACACATCTGTGGCAACCTGAGTCTTTCGATTTCAATAAAACTCAGGCATTCTAAGAGCCGAACGGAAATCATTTGACTACGTCAAATCGCATCTGGTACGCAAAGTTGTCAAGCCCCTCAAGGAGTGAGGGGCTTGACAACTTTGTTCCCGAAAAAGGGGTGTTATATTGCAGTTAAAGGAACCAACAACATTTAAGGAGCAGCAGATTATTCTGTAATATCGGTAAGGGTGTATTTATAGCTGTGGAATTACATTTAAATTAGGTTAAAAAATTACAAAAAATCCTGCCAATAGCCGTTTCAGCTGTTGGCAGGATTTTTTAATGTGTCAATTTGTTGTATAATGAAATGGATATATAAGGAAGACTGCAAAAGATATAGTGGAGGTAGAGAACAATGGGGATTTTCGAAGTTTTATTGTCATCTGCTGTGATCGTAGCGTTGATTGAATACATTTCTAAAAATAAGTCAAATAACCTTCAGTACATCACCAGTGCCAGAAGTGAGTGGAGAAAAGCCATGAAACAGACAGCCTGCAGGCTGCATCAGGCAGACAGAGGAAATATCGGAGAAGCGTTTGCAAAATTAAAGGTCAACTTAAACGGATATGGATTCTTTCCGTCGTTTGACCAATATCCTGCTGATAAGCAGCTTGATTTTTTCAGAGATGAACACATATGGAAGCAAATCGCATATATCGAAGAAAACATGTACTGCTGGGAAGAAGAAACATTCACGCGGGAGAAAAATAAGGTCAATAAATATATTACAAGCCTGCTGAAGTTTGACTGGGAGAGGACGAAGCAGGAAGTGAAGTCTAAAAGTTTAATTTTGCTGTGCACAGTTTTGTATCTCTGTGTACATATCCCGGTACTGCATCTCTTTCCGGGGAATAAAAGTCTGATTGGGCAGATAAGTGAACAGATAATCCCGATTACCTGTATTGTTCTGGCACTGATATCAGTATGTCTTCCCTACTTGGTCAATGAGGCTAAGATACTGCAGTTTGGAAAGTGGTACAAATATTTGACGTTTAACATTAGTGGTTGGATCATAGGAATTTTTTTAGAAGCAGGTGGGCTTTGGAGATTATCAGCCTGCTCGGATCACTCGGAATACTGGACTTACTATGTCACAGGTGCAGCTGCTTTCATCATAACAATAGGTATCATGTTTTATATTTTTGGACATAAAATTGTTTATTTAGACTATGATCGGGCAGTAAGAAGAATTATAGGCTGTGATTCTGTTATCTGCTACCATTGCGGGACTGGTATTTTAGCAGATTTTAAGGGTTTTGTTGTGAATGACTTTTTTGCGCAGTTAAATCTGGACTTTTCAGAGAGAGAGCTGCCGGAACAGATGGATGACATGATAGAGTTTATCTGCAGTCCGGAGAATCACATTCTCAAAGATCAGGAGCAACTGCTGAGATTTGGCAGTCGGATAAGGTTCATTTTCAAGAGTGATATTAAAAAATTTGTAAAAGAAAAACCAAAGAGGTGCAAACTTATTTTTAAGTATACCTCAGGATCAGAAGAACGTTATGCGGTTGGATATAATAAAAATACGAAGAAGGAACTCAGAGAATGGATTTACGAAGACAGCGTAAATAGAAATAATTAGTTCTACAAAACAGCATCCTTACAAGGGGTGCTGTTTTTATGCCGAAAAAAGTCTGTCAATCCTTGGTGAGAATAAAACAATCGAAAAACAAGAAAGAAACAATCAAAAATATGTTGACATATGAAAGAAACAGTCATAATATAAAGATAACAATCAAAATAAAAAAGTCAGGAGGTAAAAGATGAGAGTCGGATGTGTGACAGAGATCAAGAAAAAGGAGTACCGCGTAGGGCTGACACCGGACAACGCAAAAAGCTATGTGTCTGAAGGCCATGAAGTTCGTGTTCAGAAAGGTGCAGGCAGAGGATCGGGATTTGCAGACCAGGAGTATGAAGCCGCCGGGGCAGTAATTGTGGAAGAAGCAAGGGCAGTGTGGGACTGGGCTGAGATGATCATAAAAGTGAAAGAACCGCTCAAAGAGGAATATCAGTTTTTTCATAAAGGGCTGATCTTGTATACCTATCTGCACATTGCGGCTGATGAACCGCTGATGAATGCTTTACTGGATGCAGAGGTAAAAGGGGTTGCCTATGAAACTTTGATGGAAGATGACAGAAGTCTGCCGCTGCTGACGCCTATGAGCCAAATTGCGGGACGGCTCAGTGTTCAGGAGGGAGCAAAGTACTTAGAAAAACCATTTGGGGGAGAGGGAATTCTCCTTGGAGGAGTGCCGGGAACACAGAGGGCAAAAGTTGTGATTCTGGGTGCGGGAACCGTTGGTTCCAATGCATGCAAGATTGCTGTGGGCATGGGAGCCTACACAACGATCATGGACATCGACCTGATGCGGCTTAATTATCTGGATGATATTTTCGGGAGCCGGATTCAGACTCTGATGAGTACAGACGGCGCGGTGAGAGATGCCTTAGCCGGAGCAGATCTTGTCATAGGTTCTGTCCTGATTCCAGGGAAAGCCGCACCTAAGATCATAAAAAAAGAGTATTTGAAGCGGATGAAGCCGGGTTCTCTAATCGTTGATGTGGCAGTGGATCAGGGAGGGTGCTGTGAAACCACAAAGATGACGTATCATAATGATCCTGTTTATGAGGTGGACGGGGTAGTGCACTATTGTGTGGGAAACATGCCGGGAGCAGTGCCGCGGACCTCAACGATTGCTCTCACCAATGCTACCATCGGCTATGGCAGGAAAATCGCAGAACATGGACTGGAGGAAGCGTGCAGAAAATATCCGTCACTTTATTCAGCGGTCAATACATATGAGGGGAAAATTACATGCAGGGCTGTGGCCGAAAGTTTTGGATGCAGTTATGTGAAGCCAGACCGTCTTATGGAATGAGAGAGGCGGAAATATCGGCGGGAAACTCACAGGAGGATAGTATGAATAAAACGAATTCTTCCAATGAAACAAAGGTATTGGAATATATAAAAACGAACGGAGAAATGACAACCGGGGAAGGCATCAAACTTCTTGGAGTATCTGAGTCGACTATAAGAAGAATTTTTATCAAACTTCAGAAGGAAGGTGAAGCAGACCGAATTTTTGGGGGTATTAAGGCGGTCTCAGAAGAAGGGAGGTACCGGTATAAGGAGATTGCCGTGCAGAATGTGGCAGAAAAAAAGGAAATAGGAACAGCAGCATCGAAGCTGGTGAAGGACGGAGAATTTTTATATCTCGACAGCGGTACGACAACACTGGAAATGTGCAGGGCGCTTGCCAGAAGGCTGAAACGCAAAGAAGTAAAAAATGTGACGGCGATAACCAATTCCGTAAAGAATGTAGACATTTTGGCGTCGTATTGTGATGTGATTCTTGTGGGCGGAAAGTATTCCAAAGACAGAAAGGATGTATCCGGAAATTTAAGTGAGTCATTTCTGACCCAGTTCCGACTGGATAAAAGTTTTCTGGGAACAGATGGATTTACATTTGCCGAAGGATTTATGTCAACCAGTGTTAATGTCTCGCTGCTGAGCAGACGAGCTTCTTCCCAGGCCGGGGAAACCTACGTATTGATGGATTCCTCCAAGATAGGCCGGCATTCCTTTGGAATCAGCTGTAAGCTGGAAAATGTCAACGGCATCGTTATCGATTCCAAAATAGAGGATTCCGACCGGATTCAATTTGAGGAAAAATCAGTGAAAGTTATTACAAATGACAATATTGAATGAAATAATCAATATTATGAATGAATCAATCAAAAAAGATTGACTGTAAGAACAGACCGTGCTAAAATTTTATTAACAAAAATGAGGAAGGAGGATGAGGAATGATACGGATCGTCCCGGAACATATCGACAGCGATTGTATTGGTATTTTGATCTGCAGCCATGGCAGTATTGGCCGCAGCATGATCGAAGCGGTACAGATGATCTACGGTGACTGCCCGAATATTGCCTGCATAGGACTGGAACCTTCTGACGACATTGACGACTGGGGGAAAGAGCTGGGAGCTTTGACAGAAATATTTCCGAAAGGAACCATTGTATTCCTAGACTTATTTGGAGGGACACCGTGTAATCAGTACTTGATGAACGAGGCAGGAGAAGCACTCGCACAGAGGGACGGACAGGCATGTGCGGTTGCAGGAGTGAACCTCTCTATGATACTGGAAGCGATTGGACAGCGGGAGTATACAGAACTGAAGGAGATTTCAGAAATCCTGGACAAAGCAGGAAAGGATGCAGTTGTTAACGTATTGCAAAAGATGAAAAAGTAAGAGAGGAGATGTATAGTATGCATTTATGGCAGGCAATTATACTCGGTGGATTTTACTGGTTTAGTTTCCTGGGAGTGTTCGATCATTCCCTCAATCTGTTATTCTATCAGCCACTGACATCAGCTCTGCTGGTAGGGCTTGTAATGGGAGACATCCCCACTGCTATGATCGTGGGTGCTACGATCCAGCCTATGTTCCTGGGACAGACTCAGGCCGGATGGGTCATCACCAATGACAATGCGGCGGCAGGTATCATTACGGCATCCGTTGTCATAGCTTCAGGAATGGATATCAAATCAGCTATGGCAGTTGCAGTTGCAGTGGGTATCGTTATGAGCCAGCTGACCAATATCCGTATGACAGTAGGTTCCTTCTGGAATGCCCTGACTGATAAATTTATCAGCAAAAGACAGTATGATAAACTGTGGCTGTCCACCGTCATTTACCCATCGTTATTTAAAGTTATTTTGTATTGGCTTCCTATGACACTCGTTTTGTATTTTGGGGCGAGCAACATCGGATTTTTCGTCAACGGGCTTCCGGGCTGGCTGCAGAATGGGCTGAATGCGCTGGCTTCTTTAATGCCGATCGTAGGACTCTGTATCGTGGCTTCCTCTATTGGAAAAAAGGGCTATATGCCGTTCTTTATCGCAGGCTTTTTATTTGCGGCGTATTCGGGAGTCAGCGGAATCGGCATAGCGATCGTGTCTGTGATCCTTGCGTGGTTTGACTTCCGCTGCCAGAACAAGGGAGAACATCTGTCACTGAATTTAAGAAGCACCACTGTAGAAGACGCGGCACTGAGCAGGAGAGATTTAAATTGGGCGTCTATCCGTATGCTGTCCTTCTATTCCAATGGAAACAGTTACGAGAGGTATCAGGCAAATGGTATTGTAGCGACTATGATGCCGTGCTTGAGGAAACTATATAAGGGTGATGATGATGGCCTTCAGGAAGCAATGGTCAGGACATCGGAATTATTTAATGCGGAAGATATGACATCCGCACTTCCCGTAGGTATCCTCTTATCTATGGAAGAACAGAAAGCCAAAGGGGCGCCGATTCCCGGAGAGATTATTTCGGATACGAAAGCTGCACTGTTTCCTCCGATGGCAGCAGTCGGTGACACACTAAACTGGGCGACGATCGTTCCAACAACTTTGGCGCTGATGTGTCCATATGCCCTGACAGGGGCGTGGTGGCCGGCATTGGTCGTTGTCTTGGTGGGAGCCGTACTCTGTAATTCCCAGGCATTTTTCTTAATGCATCTGGGTTACAACTTGGGAAATAAGGCAATCAAAGATCTGGTGCAGAGCGGGCTGATCAACAAGGTAATGTCCTTCTTTACCGTCATGGGTATGTTTGTAATCGGCGGAATGATCAGTTCCCTGGTAAGTGTATCCTGTCCGTTGACGATCGCCACAGGAAAATTCTCCTTTGCGGTTCAGAAAGAACTGTTTGACGTGCTGATGCCGAATCTCCTGACCTTTATTGCGACTATGATTATCTTCTTTACGATCAAACGGAAAAATATGAGTGTCATTAAAGTCATCTTCGGAACCATGATTGTGGGAATTATCCTGGGAGCTTTGGGAATCATAGCGTGACATTTTCTGCATGATTTCCATTCGGCTCTTAGAATGCCTCACTCCAATCATGCAGAAAATGGACATAAGGTCTGCCGGAGGAGGTTGTCATTGAAACAATTATATTGATTTTTCTTAGGTGAAAAGTATGAAAGAATGGAAAGGTGGTTTTTATATGGGGAAACTTGCTTTGGTTAGAATTGATAACCGTCTGATCCACGGTCAGGTGGCCAGCGGGTGGATTGGGAAGTGTAATGCGGGAAAGATTGTGGTGATCGATACAGCTACGGCGGAAAATGAGATGATGAGAGATATTCTTTCGCTGGCAGTGCCGCCGGGCATTGAATTTTCGGTTTATACCCAAGAAGAGGGAATTGCAGCTTATAAGAATGACCGGTTCGGAACGGAAAGTGTTATGCTGATTTTTAAAAGTATTCAGACTGCTTATGACTGCTATAAGGCGGGTATTGATTTTGCAGAACTCCAGATCGGAGGGACGGGAGTCCGGAAAGATGCGAAAGTACTGGAAGGGCCTATCACGGTGACAGAGAATGAAATCAAAATGCTGGATGAACTGAAAGCGGATGGGGTTGAGATTTATTTGCAGCAGACGGTCCAGAGCAAAAGTACGAAATGGTCTTAGGATCTGACGGAGAAGGCGGTTGGAGGGAAGGGTTCTTCCCTCAGCCGTTTGCAATATGCAGCTTAATTTTATAGTCCTTAAACTGTTCTATTTGGTTTTCCGGAATGTTTGGATCTGTGATGATGGCCGTCGCCTCATCCAGTTCGGCATAATTTACATAAGAAGGATGATCGATTTTGGAGGAATCCAGGAGTACGTAGGATTCCTGTGACAGGGTCAGAGCTGTCCTTGATAATCTGGACGTATTAATATTATCACTGGAGAATCCATGTTCAAAGGTCATGCCGTCTGCTCCGAGAAAAGCTTTGGAAAAATGGAACTGGGAAAGGAAACTGACACCCAGGGTGCCGGCCATGCTCTTTCTCTCATCGAACAGCATACCGCCTACGAGGATGACATTGCAGTAAGGGTTTAGGATTTCCAGATTGATGAGAGAGTTCGTGACGATATTTAAGCTGTTTGAAAGAGTGCCGTTCTGGAAGCGTGTCACAAGGGACTGAGCCATATAAGCAGTCGTCGTACCACAGTCAATATAAATAAAATCAGAATCCTGAATTAAGCCGGCAGCATAACTCCCGATCATCTCTTTTTCTTTTTTCATCTTTCGCTTAATAATATCGTAGTGATAGTAGTTGTCCGGTTTGGCCAGGATAATACCTCCGTATGTCCGCACGACTTTCTTCTGTTCTTCCAGCCTGGTGAAAATTCGGCGGATGGTTGATTCGGAAAGATGAAATAATTCAATGGCGTCTCGGGTCAGTAATTTTTCATGGGAACCCAGATATTCCAGGATATTTGACTCTATTTGCTTTTTCCGCTCTTTTGACATGGGAAACCTCCTTGACGGCTTAAAATTTCATTATATCCAGTATAGCATGACCGAAAATAAATGGCAATATCAGCCAAAATAGTGAAAGAAACTGTTCAAATCACGCTGGAGCATTTTGGCTCAGAAAGGAAGGAAGCGTTATGACAGAGAAAGAACAGAAGTTTATAGACAGGATCAGGCTGGCCGTACAGCTGGCAAATGAAGATGAGGAGGGAAAGAAGCTGGCTGACCGGCTGCTGGACGGAAAAATCATTGTCAGGATAACCGACGGAATCACAATGAATATTCTGATCAAAGATCATCAACTGCAGTTTGTGGATTCTTCGGACCATCCGAGGGCTGTCTATGAATATGGTAACATTGATTCCGCCTTAAAACTTTTAGATAAAAAACTGAGTACTTATTCGGCGACAGTCCATAAACAGCTGAAACTGATGGGTCTGTCTACATTAAATGATGCATTTGATAAAATTTTGAATCTGGCATACGAACATGCAAACGGATTGAGGTAGAAGGGGGTTCTGAGTATGAAAGCATACAGCTATGACAAAAGTTTTGAGTTATATGACCGGGCTAATGAGGTTGTGCCCTGCGGACTGTACGGACACTTGGGTGTCGGCAGGGCAAGGCTGAATCCCATGGGATGTTACCCTCTGTTTTCAGAGCGGGCAGAGGGAACTTATATCTGGGATGTGGACGGGAACCGTTTTATTGACTATGCATGTGCTTACGGACCGAATGCCCTGGGATATCAGGATCCGGATGTGGATGCTGCGGCGATGAGACAGAGGGAAAAAGGAAACTGTACCACGGTTGTCTCCCCGGTTATGATCGAGTGTGCAGAAAAACTGGTGGAGACGATTAACTGTGCGGACTGGGCTTTTTTCGCAAAGAACGGGGGAGATGTGACGACCCTGGCTGTCATGACGGCCCGCCATGCCACCGGACGCAAAAAGATTATTATGATGGAACACGGATATCACGGCGTGTATCAGTGGTGTCAGAAAGCAGGGACACCAGGGGTGCTGGATGAAGAGATCTGCAATAATCTATATGTACCTTTTAATGACTTTGAGGCTATCAAAAAGATGGTGGACGATCATCCGGGAGAGATCGCAGGAATCCTTTCTATGCCTTATGATCATATTTCACATTATGACAATGTACTGCCGGACGAGGACTATTGGCCGAAAGTAAGAAAACTCTGTGATGAGAAAGGAATCGTGCTGATCATTGACGATGTGCGGGCAGGATTCCGCATGGACCTTGCAGGGTCCGATCATTATTTTGGAATCAAAGCGGATCTGCTGACACTGGGAAAAGCCATTGCCAACGGCTGGAACATGGCGGCACTGGTCGGACGAAAAGAGATGAGAGAGGCAGTGGAAGACATGAACTATACGGGAAGCTACTGGCTGTCCGCAGTTCCGCTCGCCGCCTCTGTTGCAGCAATCACGAAGATGAAGGAGATCAACGCTGTCGGGATCATGCAGAAGACAGGAGAAAAGCTGACGAGGGGCCTTAAGCAGACCGCGGACGCAAATGGAGTAAAATTAAGTACTACCGGGCTTCCGTCTCTGTTTAAGATCATTTTGAAGGACCCCGACGAGTCCCTGATCCCACATCAGGTTTGGGTTGGAGAGATGGTGAGAAGGGGTGTCTATATCTCTCATTTTCATAATATGTTTACCAATACGGTTATGACGGACGAGGATTTGCAGTATACTTTTGACGTGGCGGATGAAGCATTTAAAATTGTTACAAAAAAATATCCTGAGATATTAATATAAAGACATCTGTGATTGAACATACGAATCAATGATGAAAAAAACCGGTACTTGCTCACCGGTTTTTTTGTTTGTATAAATGGAAGTATTTTCTAAACAGAGAAGTTTCCAGACTTGGCGAGTGAAAAAGTCAGAAGAATTAAACAAAAAAAGCACGAAAAAAGGTTAAAAAATTAACATAGTTACCAGTGGCTGTATACAATCACTTGATTTATTTGTATAAAATACTGTACAATTATATCTGTCATTTTTTTAACGAATTTTTAGAACAAATGTAAAAGTTTATGTTTCAAAAAAGTCTACTTCGACATTTGTTCAACGAAATTGCATTGATAAAGATTTAAGATTTTGATAGAGTTATTGCATGATAATTAATACAATTTATGGCATCATGGGATGGGCATTCATACAAACAGGAGAAAACATATGAAAAAGATAGTGGATGATTGGAGATTGATTTACAAATGCTGCAGCTTATATTATGAAGATGATATGAAGCAGCAGGATATCAGCGATTACCTTGGGATTTCCAGAGCAACGGTTTCAAGAATGCTTCAGAAAGGCAAGGAAAGCGGTATCGTAAGAGTCGAAGTCATCAATCCGGTACAGTTTTCGTATGGCAAGCTGGAAAAAGCACTGGAACGAAAATATGGTTTAAAGGAAGTTGTCGTAGTAGAGAGCAGCCCGCTGGACACAAAGACAGATTCCATATCCAGGCTGTATGAGAAGGCGGCACTGTTTCTTTCACAGTATTTTAAGGACGGGGATTACATAGGGGTTTCCATGGGATTCACCCTGCACAACGTAGCCCGCACCAACCGTGCATTTTCTAAGGAGAATCACTATATGTTCGTCCCGATCCTCGGCGGAGTCAGCCAGGGAACTGTTTCAAAAGTAGATGTGCAGGCCAATCAGATCGCAAAGGAATTTGCAAAGAAATTTGGCGGGACTTACACCCAGTTTCTTTCACCGGCGGTTTTTTCTGAACGGAAGGTCATGGAATACTTTTTAAAAGAAAAGTCTGTGAACTATATTTTTGAAGATTTTAAGAAGCTGGACACCATCGTCATGGGAGTGGGAATTCCTCAAAGCGGAGGCTCCACCCTGATCCAGGCGGGTTACTTGACCAAGGAGGAGATGGACCAGTATGTCGAGCAGGGAGTTGCAGGGGACATTGCCCTTCAGTTCTTTGACAAAGAAGGAAATGCGGAACCGTTTCAGCAGTTTAACGAGAGAGTTGCGGGAATGACATTCCCGATGATTAAAAAGATCAGAAACCGTATTGCCATTGCAGGCGGCGCCAACCGGGCGGAAGCCGTGAAGGGAGCCATCCGCGGAGGGTATGTCAATATGCTGATCACAAATAACGAGTGCGCTGAAAAGCTGTTATGAGAAAGGGGTACATTTAAAGATGCAGGGAATTTCGGTATTTTTATTAGTTATCTTTGTATTGTTTGTTGTGCAGGCTGTAGGGGGATACTTTCAGGTTAAGGATTACCGCAGAGCGGTGAGGAGAGTTCATCAGCTTGGAAACGTCGGGATCGGCCAGAAGAAGGGAAGATTTCTTTCGGGAAATATTGTGATGATCGCGTGTGACAGCAGCGGTATCATCACCGGAGGGGAAATCATGGAGGGACTGAGTTTCCTTACCAAGTTTAAACCGATCACCAAGATTCTTGACAAGGAGATGGTGGGAACGAGTATTTATGAACACCTGGATGTATTCCGGGGAATGGATAAGAAAAAAAGAAAATATTACAAAGGATATATCCGGGCGCTGGAAGCTTTGGATATGAGGCTTCAGGGGACGACCCTTTAGCATTGCTTTGGAATATATATATAGACTGACAAGACTGCAAAAAGAAGACTGACTGAACTTGTTTTGAGGGCCCAAAAGCATGTTTTAGATTGGTTTTTCTTTTTTGGGAATTTTGTCTGTAAATATTTTATATATATAGGATAAATTGATATATTTCAATTAAGAAGGAGGAGAAAATATGGAAATCATATCTAACGCTGCCAATGGATTTATAAAGTTATTCCAGGAGGGCGGTACCACATTTATGGGATGGGTTACCGGAATCATCCCACTGGTTGTCTGCCTGATGACAGCCGTTAACTCAGTGATCAAGCTGATCGGAGAAGAGAGGGTGGAACGCTTCGCACAGAAGCTGACCAGATTTGCAGTACTTCGCTATACACTGCTTCCGATCATCGCGGTGCTGTTCTTAGGAAACCCGATGTGCTATACCTTCGGACGTTTCGTAGACGAGAAATACAAACCTGCTTATTATGACTCCTGTGTAAGTTTTGTACATCCTGTTACCGGACTTTTCCCACATGCAAACCCCGGCGAACTGTTTGTATACACCGGTATCTCAGCCGGTATCACGAAGCTTGGCCTGTCCATCGGAGGACTTGCCGTGAGATACTTTATCGTCGGTGTGATCGTTATTCTGATCCGTGGACTGCTGACAGAGCAGATCTACTTAAGAATGACAGGAAAAACAAACAAATAATCTGTGGGAGGAGGAAAGAGTATGTATAAGACAATTACGATCAAAGCCGGAGACGGCGGTTGGGGAGGACCCCTGACAATCACTGCAACAGAAAAATGCCACAAGATCTTAAGTGTAACCGGCGGAGGAATCCACCCGGTAGCTCAGAAGATCGCAGATATGACTGGCGGAGAAGCGTTAGACGGATTTAAGACAACAGCGCCGGACGAGGAAGTGCTGGTCGCCGTAGTGGACTGCGGGGGAACCGCAAGATGCGGCGTTTACCCGAAGAAAGGGATCTTTACCGTCAATCTGATGCCAGTAGGGCAGGCAGGACCGCTCGCACAGTTTATCACTCCGGAGATTTACGTGTCCGCAGTGACAGAAAAATGTATCGTGGAATCTGACTATAAAGGTGTAACGGAAACAGCCAAACCGGCAGCCGCAGAGGACGGACCAAAATCCAAAGACCAGGCGAAAGAAGAGATTGCAGCTGCAAACAGCGGCAAAAAAGAAGGAATCATCGTTAAGATCGGAAAAGGCGTTGGAAACGTTGTCAGCAAGTTCTTCCAGGCCGGCCGTGAGACCATCGAGATGATCATCAAAAACGTGCTGCCGTTCATGGCATTTACGAGTACCCTTTTGGGTATCATCAGTGCCAGCGGATTAGGAAATATCATCGCAAAGACGATCTCTCCATTATGTAGTACCTTGCCGGGAATGCTTGGTATCTCCTTTGTGTGTGCCCTGCCGTTCTTGTCTCCGATCCTTGGACCTGGAGCCGTTATCGCACAGGTAGTCGGAACTCTTTTGGGAGCACAGTTTGCCCTTGGAAACATTCCGCCGCAGTATGCACTGCCTGCACTGTTTGCTATCGATGCACAGGTTGGTGCCGACTTCGTACCAGTTGGACTGAGTCTTGGAGAATCAGAGCCAGAGACCATTGAGATGGGTGTTCCGGCCGTATTATTCTCAAGAATCGTAACCGGACCTTTGGCAGTCTTGATTGCATTCGCATTCAGTATTGGAATGTACTAAGAAGTATAGAAGCAAAAATGGAGGGTAAAGACGAACCTATGAAATATCAGTCAACCATCACAGGCTTAGGACCGGACGCATTAGCGTTCCTCTCAGATGCCGATATGAACTTTATCATTATATTCAATGAAGATGCACCGCCGGAGCTTGCTGAACTGTCAGTCTTACATACAAAAGCTGAGCTGACAGAAGAACCTGCGGCAGGAGACACCATGACGATCTGCGGCAAAGAGTTTACAATCAGCGCCGTAGGAAGTGAAGCACCGCATACCTTAAAGGAACTTGGACATTGTACATTAAGCTTTAAGGGCGGAACCGAGCCGGAGCGCCCGGGATGCATTATGCTGGAAGGCAGTGCATTGCTGCCGGAGGACTTGAAAGCCGGCGGCACGATTGAAATCAGGTAACAATCTAACAATCATACATAGAATTTAAGGAGATTGATGTTATGTTAAACATGGACAAAAAACTGATCAAGAGACAGGAAGACGGACAGATCATTAAAACCGGTATCGTAGGAGCCGGCCAGATGGGACGCGGAATGGTAACCCAGATGGTATTGATGAACGGTATGATGCCGGCTATCGTATCTGATATCAAAGTTGAAAATGCAGTCAATGCATTCAAATATGCCGGTGTAAAAGAAGACGACATTGCGATTGCAAAAACTCTTGCAGATGCCAACGCAGCAATGGAAGCAGGAAAATATGTTGCTTGTGAGGACGCAAACTTCGTATCTCAGGCAAACCTGGTAGAGTGTGCGATCGATGCAACCGGTGTGCCGGATGTAGGAGCAAAAGTCGCAACTGATGCAATGAAGAACAAAAAACATGTGGTTATGTTAAACGTTGAGACTGACGTTGTTATCGGGCCATATTTAAAGAAACTGGCAGCAAAAGAAGGTGTCATCTACACAGGATCCGCTGGAGATGAGCCGGGAGCTGTTATGGAACTTTACAGCTTTGCAAAAGCCATGGGAATGAACGTAGAAGTCATGGGTAAAGGAAAGAACAACAAACTGGACTATGACTGCAATCCGGATACTGTATTAGAAGAAGCAACCAGAAGAGTCATGAGTCCAAAGATGCTCTGTGCATTCAAAGACGGAACAAAGACGATGGTAGAGATGACAGCCATGTCCAACTACACAGGATTAGTTCCTGATGTGATCGGAGGACACGGACCACAGACTTCACCGGGAACAGAAGGAATCAAAGAGCTGAATGATATCCTGAAGCTTAAGAAAGACGGCGGAATCTTAAACAAACATGGAGTTGTAGAGTATGTAAACGGAGTTGCTCCTGGAGTATTCGTAACGGTATCCACACCGAACGAAGAGATCGCATACCAGATGGCATACCACAGCATGGGACCTGGACCGCTTTGGACCTTATACCGTCCATACCACTTATGTAACTTAGAGACACCGCTTACGGTAGCGAAAGCAGTCATCGACGGAGAGGTTACCTGTGTACCGATCGACGGATTAGTATCAGAGTGTATTACAAGAGCGAAGATCGACCTGAAAGCAGGCCAGACCATCGATGGAATCGGAGGATTCACAACACATGGATCTATCGCAGAAGCAAAAGAATCTGATGCGAAGGGATACGTACCGTTCGGACTTGTAACAAACAAGGCAGTGATGAAGAGAGATGTGAAGAAGGGTGAACTCTTAACATACGATGATGTGGAATTAGATAAGTCTACCCTGATCTACCAGCTGAGAAAAGAACAGGACGCAATGTACGGAAGAAACGTTTTATAGTTTCATAGCAGGAACAGAACAGGAAGAAGATGTCCCGGAGGTCTGTGTTTGTCTGACGGACCTGACCTCTGAGACATTCTCAATTAAGGAGGAAAGAGAAGATGCTTGTAACTTCAAAGGAACTGTTTAAAAAAGCACAGGAAGGGAAATTCGCGATCCCTGCACCAAACTTTATTGATCTTGAGTCTCTCCACTGGCATGTGGAAACAGCCGAAAGACATAATCTCCCGCTGATCCTTGCACTGGCTGAGGCACATATCGGAGAAAATATTACATTGGAAGATGCTGCTTTGGTAGGAAAGAAATATGCCGAGGAAGCAAAAGTACCGGTTGTACTTCATCTGGATCACGGAACTACACCGGAAGTGATCAAAAAAGCAATCGATCTTGGATTTTCTTCTGTCATGATTGACGCTTCACAGGATACTTTTGAAGAAAATGTAAGAAAAACTAAGGATATCATCGACTATGCACATCCAAAGGGAGTGGTAGTGGAAGCAGAAATCGGCCATGTGGGAGCCGGTGAAAACTATGAGAACCATGAGACATCCGATTCTCAGTATACAACTGTAGAAGAGGCAAAGAAGTTTGCCGAAGAGACAGGTGTGGATTCACTTGCGATCTCTATCGGTACAGCACATGGAATGTATAAAGGCATTCCGGAAATCAATTTTGACAGACTGAAAGAAATTGCTGCGGCTGTTGACACTCCGCTTGTCCTTCACGGAGGATCTTCATCAGGAGATGAAAACTTAAACCGCTGTGCAACAAATGGAATTACGAAAATAAATATCTTCTCTGACCTGTTAGTGGCCGCAAAAGAGGAGATTGACAATAATAAACCGAAAACGTATCTGGATGTAAAGGCATTGTCAAAACAGGGAATGCAGAAATGTCTGGAACACTATTATGCAGTATTTGAAACAAGGGAAGCTTAATTTCCAAGCTGTAAGGAGGATAATCAATAATGACCGTATATAAAGAACAAATCAGCCTGAACTCTCATGGCACGACACCGACTTACCTGGATATCACCCCTCAGGTAAAGGAAGCAATCAAAAACAGCGGAATCAAGAGCGGAACCTGTACCGTCATCTCACCTCACACAACCTGCTCTGTTTTCTTTGAAGAATTTGTACATGATTATAATGAGGCAGGGGATGAATTTCTCCAGGAAGATTTAAACAATGTGCTTGAAAAGATCATTCCAAATCAGGATTCTAAAGATCTCTACATTTATCCGGGAGAAAAACATTATGAGGCTGTGGAGGCATGGCCGAACGCTGCAGAATATCTTCCGGACGGGGACAGAAAAGCCCTCTGGAACTGCGACGCACATCTGAAAGCAACACTTCTTGGCTCCAGCCAGGTGTTTGACGTAGAAGACGGAAAATTAGGTGTCGGATCCACAGGATATGTTTATTTTGTAGACTTTGACCGCACACGTGCCCGCACAAGAAAATGCAAGATCATTGTAATGGGCGAATAGGAAGGGATGGCATAAGCATGAAGAGAGAACTGAGAGTACCATTTTTAATCGTCAATCCAAAAGCATATATTTACGGAGAAGAATCCTTAGAACTTGCAAAAGTTTGTGACCAGCTTGCCGAGGAATATGACATTGACATTATCTTTACAGGACAGCATGTGGACTTAAAACAGATCGCACAGGAGACAAAAAATTTGATCGTGACAACACAGCATATGGACGGATTAGTTCCGGGAAGAGGAATGGGATTCATCCTTCCGGATGCGCTGAAAGCAGCCGGAGTGGACGGTGTGATCTTAAACCACGCAGAGCATCCGCTTTCTATGTGTGACTTGGATAAGACCATCAAACGTGCAAGTGAACTGGATATGATCACGATCGTGTGCTCAGATTCAGTGGAACAGACAAGAGCGGTTGCAGAGCTTGGGCCTGATGTTATGATCTGTGAACCTACCAGCCTGATCGGAACAGGAAGCACAAGTGATGACGCATACATAGAAGCTACAAATGAAGCAGTGAAGTCCGTAAATCCTGACATTAAGATCATTCAGGCTGCCGGAGTGAGCACCGGGGACGACGTCTACAGAGTCGTAGTGGGCGGAGCTCACGGAAGCGGCGGAACAAGCGGAATCCTGAATGCTCCTAGCAGAAAAGGAAAGATTGAAGAAATGCTTCAGGCGCTTGTGAAGGCGAAAAAAGAAATATAACATTTTCCACATGATTTCCGTTTGGCTCTTAAAATGCCTCACTTTAGTCATGCAGAAAATGGACGTAATGTCTACTGAATAGATTGCTGGAAAAGTTCTGTATCCTGAGAAGATACAGAACTTTTTTGACGGGTTTCATCAAATTGATTTTTGTCAAGTAATATTATATAATTTACATTAATAAAAAGGAATCGTTCTGCTTTCGGAAAGGATTTTTATGTTATCTTTATTCCTGTCTTTCTTATTTCCGAGGCGCTGCCCGATCTGTCATCATCTCTTAAAAAATCAGCAAAGCCTTATTTGCCCCAAATGTTATCAAAAGGTCGTCTTTGTTCGGGAGCCGGCCTGTTTTTGCTGCGGAAAACCTCTGGAAAACGAAGAAACAGAGCTGTGCAGTGACTGCAGAAAGCATCCGAAGACATTTAAAAAGGGGATCCCTTTGTGTGTGTATAACAACGAAGTGAGGGATTCCCTGGCGGCGATCAAATATCAAAACCAGAAGGAATATGCGGACTTTTATATTATGGAAATAAAAAAGAGGAAATTAAAACAGCTGAAAAATTTGAGAATTGATCTGATACTGCCTGTTCCGCTCCACAAAAGGAAAAAAAGAAAGAGGGGATTTAACCAGGCCATGCTGTTTGCAGAAGGTATCGGAGAGATCCTCCATGTACCGGCCAGTGACTGTGTGCTGTTCAGGACCAAATATACAAAGCCGTTAAAGTCGCTGAATCCAAGGGAGCGTCTGGCATCCATGGAACACAGCTTTTGGGCTTCTGACGAAGTGAAGGGGAAAAGGGTGCTCTTAGTGGATGACATTTACACAACAGGGGCCACGGCAGAAAGCTGCACGAGGGCCTTGAAAGCGGCAGGTGCAGAAGACGTATGGGTGTTTTGTGTGGCAATCGGATATGGAGAATAGGAGGGACTAAAGCAGAGGATAGAAATCCTGATTTGATATCCTTTCCATTATTCTCACAGTAGAAATCTATCGGTTTCCCTGATATAATAAAGCTTTGCGGGCTGTACACAGATGTGTAAGGAAATTATTTGACTATGTCAAATCTCATCTGGCACGCAAAGTTTAAAAGACTATGAGCTGAAGTGGGCTTGCCCACTTTGTTCGGTATAGAAGGGACTTTGTAATGGAATTGAAAAAAGAAATCGGAGAAGCGCTGCTTTTCTGGTATGACCATAATGCAAGAATCCTGCCCTGGAGAGCGGATAAGAATCCATACCGCATATGGGTTTCTGAGATCATGCTCCAGCAGACCAGAGTGGAGGCGGTAAAGCCTTATTTTGACCGCTTTATGGAAGAACTGCCGGAGGTAAAGGATCTGGCGGAAGTAGATGAAGAAAAACTTATGAAACTGTGGGAGGGGCTGGGTTATTATAATCGGGCCAGAAATTTAAAAGCTGCGGCTCAGACCATCGTAAAAGAGTATGACGGGAAGCTTCCGGATGACTATGATCAACTGCTTTCGTTGAAGGGAATCGGTATGTACACGGCGGGAGCCATCGCCTCTATTGCTTATGATATCCGGGTTCCTGCCGTTGATGGAAATGTTCTGCGTGTCATGGCCAGACTCCTGGGTGATGATTCCGACATTCTGAAAGAAAAGACAAAAAAAGAGATGGCGGCAAGAGTTATGGAGATCATGCCGGACCAAAGGGCAGGAGATTTTAATCAGGCTCTGATCGAACTGGGGGCTATCGTCTGTGTGCCTAACGGAGAACCAAAATGTAGTGAATGCCCGTGGGACACGGTCTGTACCGCATACAGAGAGGATCTGACCGGCAGGCTGCCGGTGAAGAAGCCGAAAAAGAAACGGAAGATAGAAAAGAGAACTGTGTTCGTCATTGAGACGGACAGTATGGTTGCCCTTCATAAAAGAGAAGAGAAAGGTCTTTTGGCGGGACTGTGGGAATTTCCAAACATACTCGGGAAGTGCAGCCAGGATCTGGTGGAAGAAACATTGGACGGCTGGGGAATGTCAGACTGTGTTTATGAATTTACCCACGAGGGGAAACATATTTTCAGCCACATTGAATGGCAGATGACAGGAGTGTTGGTTTCTCTGAAAGAACCGGTGGAGTTAGAAGAACTTACATGGGTCAGCAAGAAAGATTTAGAAGAGGAATACGCCATTCCGTCGGCATTTGAAATGTTTAGGGAGTCTTTACAATCTGCCTATTAAAGGGTACAATTACAGAAGCTATATATTATTATAAGGTAAGGAGAGCAGCAATGAAAAAATTAATAGCAGTTGCGCTGTCTGCAGTTGTCTGTTTTGGTGTGCTGGCCGGATGCGGCAGCTCCAAAAAAGAGGACAAGACAATCGTAGTCGGTGCGAGTCCATCACCACACGCAGACATCTTGAAGGTTGCGGCAAAGGAACTGGAAAAGGACGGCTACAAGCTGGAGATCAAAGAGTATTCAGACTATGTACAGCCGAATAACGCATTGGGATCAGAAGATCTCGACGCCAACTACTTCCAGCACATCACCTATCTGAAAAATTTTGCGAAGGAACACAAGCTGGATCTGGTTTCTGCCGGAATGATCCACTATGAACCGTTCGGTATTTTCCCGGGGAAAGCAAAATCACTGAAAGATGTGAAAAAGGGTGCAGTGATCGCAGTTCCTAACGACACTACAAATGAGGCAAGAGCATTATTGCTTTTGGAAGCACAGGGCCTGATCAAGCTCAAAGACGGAGCAACCCTCACGGCAACCAAAAAGGATATTGTAAAAAATCCGAAAAACATCGAGATCAAAGAGCTGGAAGCAGCACAGCTGCCGCGTTCTTTAAAGGATGTGGATTTTGCAGTCATCAACGGAAATTATGCTTTGCAGGCCGGCATGACAGTAAATAAGGACGCCCTCGCAGTGGAAGATGAGGAGTCTGTGGGCGGAGCAAAGACCTACGGAAATGTCGTTGCAGTCAAGAAAGGCAATGAAGACAAGGACTCTATTAAGGCTCTGATCAAAGCATTAAAGAGCGACGCAGTAAAGAAGTATATGGAGAAAGAATATAAAGGCGCGGTCGTACCGTTATTCTAGAACCATTGCGATAAAACTAAGTTTAAGAAGGAGAAAATCATGAGAAAAATTTTAACCGTAGCACTGGCTGGTGTATTGGCAGCAACAATGCTGTTTGCAGGATGCAGCAAAAAAGAAGAAGCAGCGATACCTGAAAAAATTATTGTGGGAACAAATGCGGAATTTCCCCCATTTGAATATGTTGATGATAATAAAAAGATCGATGGTTTTGATATTGCAATGATGAAAGAAATTGCAAAACGAATGGATGTCAAGATAGAGATCAAGAATATGGAATTCAAATCCCTGATTGGTTCTTTGGAATCTAAGACGATTAATGCGGTTGCAGCCGGAATGACAAAAGATCCGGAGCGTATGGAAGCGGTCGACTTTTCTGACAGTTATTATACAAGCAGCCAGGTTATGATTGTAAAAAAAGACAGCAAGCTCAAAAAGATGACAGAACTAAAAGGAAAGAAAGTCGGTGTTCAGGAAGGAACAACAGGAGACAAGCTTGCAACAGGAGAAAACTTTGGGGAGAAACAGAAACCGGTTGTCAAAGGCGTGGATGTGAGGCGTTTTCCAAAGGGTGTGAATGCTGTTATGGATCTTAAAAACGGCGGAGTTGACGCGGTTGTCATCGATGAAAAACCTGCCATGGAGTTTGTAAAGAACAACAAGGGTTTAAAGATCGTCAGAGATAAAGCAGCAGAAGAATACTACTGCATCGCTCTTCCGAAAGGAAACGAGAAATTGGTAAAAGAGATCAATAAGCAGTTAAAAGCCATGAAAGAAGACGGTACATTAGACAAACTGAAAGCAAAATATATCGATAAGTAACAGGATGGAAAGGTAAGATAAATTATGAGTTTAGATTCATTTTATAAGGCATTTATCTCCGGGAAACGTTACCTGATGTACCTTGACGGTTTGAAAATGACGATTCTTGTTTCTGTACTTGCCATCCTCCTTGGCGTTGCCCTGGGAACGGTATTGGCGTTGATGCGGCTGACTGCGGAGAAAAAAGGGAAAAGTACGGTTTTATCTAAAATTGCATACGTGTACATTGACATTATACGGGGAACACCGACTGTCACTCAGCTGATGATCATGTTCTTTGTAATCTTAAAAGGTGTGGATGGACTGATCGTGGGAACTGTGACTTTTGGTTTAAACAGTGCCGCCTATGTCTCAGAGATTATCCGTGCCGGAATCCTGGCAGTGGACCAGGGCCAGATGGAGGGCGGACGTTCTCTCGGATTGTCATATGGACAAACCATGAAAGATATTATCTTACCGCAGGCAATCAAAAATATTCTTCCCGCATTGGGAAATGAATTTATCGTATTGATCAAAGAGACAGCGATATTAGGATATGTATCTATCGTTGACTTGAGCAAGGCAGCAGACTTTGTTATTTCCAGAACATATGAAGCGCTGACACCGCTGATAGGAACGGCAGTCATTTATTACTTAATCGTTAAGGTGCTGACCTTAGTTCTCAATGCTGTAGAAAGGAGGCTGAGACAGAGTGATAAACGTTAAAGATTTACACAAATATTTCGGCTCCCTGGAAGTCTTAAAAGGCATTAACTGCCACATTGAAAAGGGTGAATGTGTCTGCATCATCGGTGCATCGGGATCAGGGAAGAGTACATTTTTGCGCTGCCTGAACCTTCTGGAGACACCGACAAAAGGGGATATCAACATTGACGGGATTAACATTATGGAAAAGGGCTGTGATGTAGATGAGCTTCGCAGAAAAGTGGGAATGGTTTTTCAGCATTTCAACCTTTTCCCTCATCTGTCCATCCTGGACAATGTGACCTTAGCGCCTGTCAGGCATAAAATGATGACCCAGGACGAGGCGAAGAAAAAAGCTATGGAGCTTTTGAACCGTGTAGGTGTCGGCGACAAAGCGGACAACTATCCGGTGCAGCTCTCCGGAGGACAGAAACAGCGTGTGGCCATTGCAAGATCTCTTGCGCTGTCACCGGATATTATGCTGTTTGATGAGCCTACATCGGCTTTGGATCCGGAGATGGTCGGAGAAGTTCTTGAGGTTATGAAACAGCTTGCAAAGGAAGGAATGACCATGGCGGTTGTAACCCATGAGATGGGATTTGCCAGAGAAGTGGCTGACAGAGTCTTGTTTATGGACGGCGGAGTTATATTGGAGGCCGGGACACCGGAACAGATATTTGACTATCCGAAAGAAGACAGGACGAAAGAATTTTTGAGTAAGGTATTATGACATTTTCCACACGATTTTCGTTTGGCTCTTAGAGTGTCTCACTCCAATCGTGTAGAAAATGGACATATTATCTGCTGGAGCAGGCTGCTTAGAAATCAAAGGTGCTACCTGCGATAGTTTTTCTGATACTAAGCTGATCTTTATACGGCAAAAGTGTTTTAAGGCAGAAAGATTAAGACGTTATTTATAAAAAACATGTTGCAAATTTCGGAGCAACATGTTTTTTCTTTAGAAAATTATTTCTGGCTGCTGGAGCTATTTAGTAAGTAATTTATTTTGTGTTTACAAAATATTACAAATATTGTATAATCACAATATGAGAATAACACAATCAGAAAAGTATGAGGTGTGGAGGGTATAATGACAGAAGTAGATATTTCTTCATCGAATGATAAAGGGCACATAATTATATACCAGACGGAGGATGGACTTACACATATTAATGTTAAGATAGAAGATGAAACTATTTGGCTCACACAGGCACAGCTATGCAGCTTATATCAAACCAGCAAGTCTAACATAAGCGAACATATTAAACATATATTTCAGGAAGGTGAACTGGAGGAAAAAGCAGTTGTTCGGAAATTCCGAACAACTGCGGCTGACGGAAAAAGCTATAATGTAATACATTATAATCTTGATATGATTATTTCACTTGGCTACCGTGTAAAATCAATCATCGCTACGAAGTTTCGTATTTGGGCAACAGAACGTTTGAAAGAGTACATGATAAAAGGTTTCACAATGGACGATGAAAGATTGAAGCAATTAGGAGGAGGAAATTACTGGGGAGAACTTCTTGATAGAATCAGAGATATTCGCTCTTCAGAAAAGGTGCTTTACAGACAGGTGCTTGACTTATATGCCACAAGTGTAGACTATGATCCTAAAAGTGCTCAATCCATTCGTTTTTTTTAGATTGTACAAAATAAACTTCATTTTGCTGCACATGGGCATACTGCTGCAGAAGTGATTTATGAACGTGCCGATGCAAACAAGCCGTTTATGGGTTTAACCTCATTTTCCGGAGAGATACCAATTAAAAAAGATATTGGTATTGCTAAGAATTACCTGAGACAAGACGAACTGAAAGTACTTAATAATCTTGTTTCTGGATATTTTGATTTTGCTGAGATACAGGCTTTGCGCCATAATCCAATGTATATGAAGGATTATATCAAGCATTTGGACAGCATACTGGCATCTACTGGGGAAAAGTTACTCGAAAATTCAGGAAGTGTAAGCCACATTCAGGCAATGGAGAAAGCGAAGAAGGAGTATCAAAAATACCAGGTTCAGACCGTTTCTCCCGTGGAACAGGCATATCTTGATTCTATAAAATCGATTGAAAAAAAAGCAAAAAGAAAATCCAGAGAATAAATGAAATAAAATACCGGAAACCTGTCACAGTTCCCGGTATTTTTTAGCTGCATTAAATTGTATGTATTCTACACGATTCCCTGTGCTGTCATCGCATCAACAACCTTTTCGAAGCCTGCGATATTTGCACCGGCTACGTAGTTTCCTTCCATGCCGTAGCGTTTTGCCGCGTCGTCTAAGTTGTGGAAGATATTTACCATGATATTCTGTAATTTACCGTCTACTTCCTCGAATGACCAGCTTAAACGCTCGCTGTTCTGGGACATTTCCAGTGCGGATGTGGCAACACCTCCGGCATTGGCAGCCTTTCCAGGGGCAAATAAGATATTGTTTGCCTGAAGATATTCTGTTGCTTCCAGAGTCGTAGGCATGTTTGCACCCTCTGCAACTGCGTAGCATCCGTTTGCGACTAATGTTTTTGCATCCTCGATGTCTAATTCGTTCTGAGTTGCACATGGAAGGGCAACATCACAAGGAACAGTCCATACGCCTCTGCCTTCATGGTATTCTGCGCTTGGACGGGCCTTAGCATATTCGGTAAGGCGGGCACGCTTCACTTCTTTTACATCCTTTAATAAATCTACATCAATTCCGTCTTTGTCATAAATCCAGCCTGTGGAATCAGAGACAGTTACGACTTTGGCACCTAACTGCTGTGCTTTCTGGGTAGCGTAGATCGCAACATTTCCGGAACCGGAAATACATACGGTGGCATCTTTGAGAGATTTGCCGTTGCATTTGAGCATTTCATCTGTCAGATAGAGGAGTCCGTATCCGGTAGCTTCTGTACGTGCCAGAGATCCGCCGTAAGATAATCCTTTTCCTGTGAGCACACCTTCGTATACTCCGCGGATTCTTTTATACTGTCCGAACATGTATCCGATCTCGCGGGCACCTGTACCGATATCTCCGGCAGGGACGTCTGTGTCAGCACCGATATATTTGCAGAGTTCTGTCATGAAGCTCTGGCAGAATGCCATGACTTCTCTGTCTGATTTTCCTTTCGGATCAAAATCAGCTCCGCCCTTTCCTCCGCCGATCGGAAGACCGGTAAGGGAGTTCTTAAAGATCTGTTCAAAACCTAAGAACTTAATGATTCCAAGATTTACAGACGGGTGAAGTCTCAGACCGCCTTTGTATGGTCCGATGGCGCTGTTAAACTGAACGCGGTAACCGGTGTTTACCTGTACCTGCCCTTTGTCGTCCACCCAGGGCACGCGGAATTTGAACTGGCGTTCCGGATTGACAAGACGCTCTAACAGGGCTTCTTTTCTAAACTTCTCTTCGTTTGCTTCAACGACTGCGCGAAGAGATTCCAGTACTTCCTTGACTGCCTGATGAAACTCCGGTTCAGCCGGATTCTGGGCAACCACTTTCTCAATTACTTCATCTACATATGACATTGTGTATCCTCCTTGAAACAATACTTCAGTATTTTGTTTTGCTTGGACTTTTATCGATAACATTATACAGGATAAAATTTCATAAGACAATAGTAAATTACTGCTTTAATGTGTTAAAGTAAATCGAAAAATGCATGAGGAAAAGATTTCAAGTTTTTTTCGGGGTGTGATATAATGAGCGCAGAACGCCGCCGGGGATGCGGCGGCATGAAGAAAGGAAATACAATGAAAAATTCAGTTGTCATTGCTTATTATAATGGGAAACAATATATAAAAGAACAAGTGGATTCAATCTTAGGACAGCTTGGAGCGGAAGATGAGCTGATCATTTCCGTGGATTCCGATCAGGATGGTTCCGGGGAGCTGCTCAGAGAAATGGCTGAGAATGACGGCCGTTTAAAATTGATCAAGGGCCCGGGCCAGGGAGTGGTAAAAAATTTTCAGAACGGTCTGCTTCACTGCACGGGAGATCTTATTTTTTTAGCCGACCAGGATGATGTCTGGCTGCCCCAAAAGGTTGAGAAAGTCACTGCCTGCTTTCAAGACCCTGATGTTACAGTGACAGTCCACAATGCGCAGATTTCCGATGAAGGATTAAAACCTCTGGATGAGACGACATTTCAATGGAGGGACAGCGGTGCGGGGTTTTGGAAGAACATAAAAAAGAATTCCTATATAGGATGCTGTATGACGTTTCGGCGGGATATCTTAAACCGCATTCTTCCTGTTCCGGATTCAATCTGGATTCATGACCAGTGGATCGGGCTCCTCGCTGAACAGCTTGGGAACCCGGTATTTTTAGAAGATGTTCTTTTACTGTACCGCAGACACGGCGCAAATGTTACCGAACTTACACACGGCAGTGTTATATCCATGTTAAAAAAGCGATATGATATGATTATGGGAATTAACCGTCGGATCAGGAGGTGGAAGAGAGAAGATGCCAAAAAGAAGAAATTTTTATAGACGGAATAAATATTTAATATGGGCATTCCTTGCGCCGTTTTTCATCCTCGAAGGAATTGCAGTCATAATGAAAGTAGAACCCTTTGGGAACAACTCCTTTCTGATCGTGGATGCACTGCATCAATATCTTCCATTTTTTGCGGATTATCATGAGAAGCTCAGGTCTTTGGACAGCCTGTTTTATTCTTTTCATGGCGGCCTCGGCTTCAACTTTTTGGGGCTGTGGGCGTATTATCTTTCCAGTCCGCTGAACCTTATTATTGTACTTTTTCCAAAAGAGATGCTGAACATGGTTCTCAGTCATCTCTATATTATAAAGATTGCCCTGTGCGGGCTGAGTGCGGCGTATTATTTCAGATCCAGAGATAAAAAAAGGCAGGATATGAGCATCACTGCATTTGGAATCTGTTATGCACTGAGCAGTTATATCGTGGGATACAGCTGGAATATTATGTGGCTGGAAGTCATGATAATGCTTCCTCTGATCCTTGCAGGAATAGACCGGCTGATAAAAAAGCGGGACGGAAGGCTTTACTGTGCTGCCTTGTTTTTCTCCCTTCTCTGTAATTTTTACATGTCTTTCATGACATGTCTGTTTCTTGTACTGTGGTATTTACTGTATGACCACAAAAAAGTAAAGGACTTTTTTGTAAACGGTCTGAAATTTGCAGGATATTCTGTGCTGTCGGCGATGATGGCGGGGGCGGTCCTGCTTCCGGCATATTTGGGAATCATGAAAACTTCATCTGCGAAATGGGATTTTCCAAAAGAACTTTGGTATGGAAATTTTGCGGATATCTACTGCCGCCATTTCCTGGGTACTGCGCCGATCACAAACTCTGTAAACGACGGGGAGATCAACCTCTACTGCGGGATATTGACACTGATCTTCGTGCTGTTCTATTTTATGGCCTCCCGGATTTCCTG